>TARA_B110000444_G_scaffold256959_1_pt1 | contig 11184 bp, 11 predicted proteins | sample TARA_B110000444 | Tara Oceans TARA_B110000444 (sample SAMEA4398370) | marine metagenome | biome: Polar Biome; feature: [SRF] surface water layer (ENVO:00010504); material: water (ENVO:00002006), including particulate matter (ENVO:01000060) such as... | depth 5 m | reverse complement strand
ATAGAACCCAAAGCAATGGTTTTGGAGGGAAGAAAAATGATACTATCTCTAAAACTTCTTATTGGATAAACTAAAGTCTTATAGCCCATACAAGAAATAGAAAGAGAATCTTTACTGGATGTTTGATCATTTAATTGAATACGAAAAACACCTTCTTCATTTGATAAAATCCCCCTACCAGAGGACAAGTAAACATTTGCAAATGGAATAGCTTCATTTGTAAGGCTATCTTTTATTATTGCAGAAATTTCTTGACTTCTTATAACAGACATTCCTGTTAATAAAATAAAAAACGTTAAGAATAGATTTATGTTTTTTTTCACATTCTAAAAATTATTACTCTACAGTTGCTAATAATTAAAAATAAATTTTACAATTGTCCTTGAAGTAGTTTAATATCATCACGATATTTTGCAGCTTCAATGAAGTCAAGTGATTTTGCTGCTTTTTCCATCAACTTTCTTTGTTCTCTAATTTTCTTTTCAATTTGAGGCTTGGTCAAATATCGGTTTGCATCCTCCGCTATTTTTCTTGATTCAAGTTCGTTGGCATGTGAAGAAATAGAGTTTTTAGCTAAAGCATTATCTAGCGATTTATTTAATGCTGTTGGTGTAATGTTATTTTTAAGATTATGAGCTGTTTGCCTTTCTCTTCGATAGCTAGTTTCATCAATTGTTTTCTGCATACTTTTAGTAATGACATCGGCATACATGATGGCTTTTCCTTCAATATTCCTAGCCGCCCTTCCGATGGTTTGTGTTAAGGAACGATGTGAGCGTAAAAAGCCTTCTTTATCGGCATCCAATATAGCTACAAGGGATACCTCAGGAAGATCTAATCCTTCACGTAAAAGATTTACCCCAATTAGTACATCAAAAACTCCTTTTCTTAAATCTTGCATGATCTCAACACGTTCGAGTGTATCAACATCACTATGAATATAACGACATCTTATTTGAGTTCGGGTTAAATATTTTGTTAGTTCTTCTGCCATTCGTTTAGTAAGTGTAGTCACTAAAGTTCTTTCATCCTTTTCTACTCTAACTTGAATTTCTTCAATCAAATCATCTATTTGATTTATGCTTGGACGCACTTCAATAATTGGGTCTAAAAGTCCTGTTGGACGAATAATTTGTTCGACAAAAGCACCTTCTGTTTTTTCCAATTCATAGTCTGCTGGAGTAGCACTAACATATAATACTTGATGCTGTAAGCTTTCAAATTCTTCAAATTTAAGTGGGCGATTGTCCATAGCAGCTGGAAGACGGAAACCATACTCAACTAAATTCTCTTTTCTACTTCTATCTCCGCCATACATTGCATGAACCTGTGAAATAGTTACATGACTTTCATCAACAATCATTAAAAAGTCTTTTGGGAAATAATCTAATAAACAGAAAGGACGAGTGCCAGGAGTTCGGCCATCCAAATAACGAGAGTAATTTTCAATTCCTGAGCAATAGCCTAATTCTCTCATCATTTCTAGATCAAACTCAGTTCGCTCTAATAAACGTTTTGCCTCAAGATGTTTTCCTATTTCTTTAAAATAGTCTACTTGTTTAACTAAATCATCTTGTATTTGGAGGATTGCATTCTGTAAAATATCTGGAGAGGTTACGAAGATATTGGCAGGATAGATGTTGACTTTATCGTATTGTTCTAACCGACTATTGTTAATGGGATCAAAAGCTTCTATTAATTCAATTTCATCTCCGAAAAAATGAATTTTAAAAGCAATGTCTGCATAGCCAGGAAACACATCAATAATATCTCCCAAAACTCTGAAAGTTCCCCTGCTAAATTCCGCAGCTGTTCGGGAATATAAACTTTGTACTAAGCGATGCATGAGCTGCGTCCTTGAAATGACTTGATCACGCTCTATAGTGATTACATTTTTCTCAAATTCAGCAGGGTTTCCAATTCCGTATAAGCAAGAAACAGAAGCTACTACAATCACATCACGGCGTCCTGAAAGGAGCGATGATGTGGTACTGAGACGAAGTTTTTCAATATCCTCATTGATAGATAAGTCTTTTTCTATATAGGTTCCGCTGGTTGGGATATAGGCTTCAGGTTGATAATAGTCATAATAGGAAACAAAATATTCAACAGCATTCTCTGGAAAAAACTGTTTAAACTCTGAATAAAGTTGTGCTGCTAATGTTTTATTATGAGCCAGAACAAGAGTTGGACGCTGTAGTTGCTGTACAGCATTTGCCATGGTAAAGGTTTTTCCAGAACCAGTAACTCCTTGAAGAGTGACATACGGATCTTGATTTTGAAATTGATTTACAATTTCTTCAATGGCTTTAGGTTGATCGCCAGTGGGCTTAAAATCAGAAACGAGTTTAAAATCCATAATGTTTTTTCAAAGCGCAAAATTACAAAATATAGAATGCATATTAGGAAAGCTTCAGTAAAGAAACTACAAATCTCTTTTTTTTAAAAGTAAATAGGAGCCATAAATAAATAATCCAGACCAAATCAAAACAATTACAATATTTAAAAAGGAAACTGAATAATCTTTTGTAAAGCCTTCCCCAATTTTATCTGCAATATTTTGAACGGCAGAAAGACGAGAAAAGGGCTCTTTGATTAAATTCCCCAATGCATTTAAAGGAAAAAATTGAAATAAATTTTCTACAGAAACTTGCGGGATAAGGTCAGAGAGTTTCCATTTCATAAGACCAAATATTATTCCCTCAATTACTTGCCACAAGGCTAAAAAGCCTAGTGCAAAGGCAGATTTTTTTATAAGTATAGAGAGAAATAGGCAAAAGGCGAAAAATCCAAAAAGCTTTACTGCATAGGCAACTAAATATTCTAAATCTGTAAAAATTATAGGAAGCTCATCATAATCAGAATAAATTCCTCCTAATATTAATGAAATTATAAAAACCAAGAGGGTAGAGGTGAATACAAATGCAAGAATTGCATAAATCTTTGAGCGTAAAAACTCAGCTTTACTCAAACCATCAATAAGATTTTGTTTTAAGGTTTTGTTTGAATATTCATTTCCAATCATAGCCACGATAATAATCGCAAAAAAGACCTTTAATAAAGCAATCATGAAAGTATTAAAATGCCAGATATAAGGAAAGTTGAAAATACCTTGTTCGGCCAAATAAAAATTAATAGGACCAAATTCAATCTTGATTGTACTAAGAATAGCAATACTAAAAATGAGTAAAAAATAACCAAAAATTAAAATTTTAGAAATTCTATTATGCCAGAGCTTGAAAAGTTCAATTTTTAGTAGCCGCATTTTCTTTAGTTTGTGTTAAAAATAAAAATTGACTTTCCAGTGATGGCTGTTTTTTTGAGAAATGAGTGACTAGGATACCTGCTTTTTGTAATTCAGCTGAAAAATCAGCAGTGCTAAGTTCTTTAGTTAAAGCAGCTCGATAAAATTGATTTTCCTTACTGATTTTACCAAGTGATGAGTGTTCTTTTAGGTGACTTATAAGTAGTTCTTCATTTATTGCCGCAATTTCAAAATAACCCTGACTCTTTGTAAGTCCATCCAGGGTTCCCTCGTAATATTTAACTCCATTTTTAAGTACTATCAGATCGGAACAAACTTTTTCTACTTCGTCTAACAAATGAGATGCTAGAAGAATTGTTGTCCCTTGTCGAGCAATGGTAAGAATTAATTTTCTGATTTGATGAATTCCCTCGGGGTCTAGCCCGTTGGTTGGTTCATCCAAAATTAAAAGATCGGGTTTGTTGACTAATGCTGCAGCAATAGCTAAGCGTTGTTTCATACCCAAAGAAAAAGTACTGAATTTGCTATTCCTTCGATCCCAAAGGTTTACCAATTTTAGTTGCTCTTCTATTTTATCGAAACTACATTGTTTGATTTTACATATTAATTTTAAATTCTGTAAAGCTGACATATAAGGGTAAAAGTTAGGTCGCTCAATAATGGCTCCAATTTTCTTGAGGGCTTGATGTGAAGTAAGGTTTCCTTCATACCATTTAAATGTTCCTGATGTAGGATTAACGACATTCAATACCATCCCCAGTGTAGTAGATTTACCACTTCCATTTGGACCTAAAAGACCGTAAACTTTCCCCTTATTGATAGTTAGTGAAAGCTTACTTACAGCGGTTAGATTCCCGAATTTCTTGGTAAGGTTGTTAAGTTGTAATATAACATTAGACATGGGTTTAAAGATAGGACGATTAGAACGATAATTTGTTACACTTAAAAACTACCTTTTATAAAATAGTTTAATAAAAAGAGGTTTTAATGATTTAAGCTTAAAACACTATTTTTGATAAAATCTGAATATGGAAGAAAAATTAATTTCTAAAAAAAAGCCTTTTTTTAAAATATCAATGGAGCTGGCTTCTTTCTTAAAACATTATGAACGATGGATTGATACCCATGTTTGTTATGACGATTTACTTCGGTTTTCAGGATCCGTTGTGGTATATGATAAGAATGATAATGATACGCTTTGGGTAAGTGTTTATTTTACCGACAGTGAGCGTCGCGAGATTGAGTTTAGTTTAAAGAAAATTTATACCCAATTGCATTCTGACGGAAATGAATCAAGTATTCCTGATTTAAATATTGATGCGATAGATTATTGCACTTTTGGAAATTCAAAACCATTTCGAATTAAAGTTAGAAACATTCTGAATGATAACTTTACCTATTATTACATAAAAAAAACGGATGCTTCTAGAATTTTTGGTTTAGAATTCGAACACATGCTTTCTCCTTATAATTTAAACTTTTTGGTTAATGATAACACTTTAATAGAAGAGCATATTTCCGGAATTCCAGGGGATACTTTTATGAAAGAATTTCTTCCTCAATGTAATGACTCTGAGAAAGCTCAAATTGCTAAAGAATACGTAAAGTTTAATGAGCGAAGTATGATTCGTTTACTTGGTGATATGCGAGCCTATAATTATGTTGTTGTTCCTACTCATGATTTTGATCAGGTAGTTTATAAGATTCGACCTATTGATTTTGATCAGCAATCCTTTGAGGGACGTTTGTCAGTCTATCGCCCTCAATTCTTTAAAGAGAATGGACCTATCATGGATTTAGTTCGAACAAAACTAAGCCATGACTCAATTAATCAATACAAAATTGAGGAACGATCTATTGTTGCTAGACGTATTCTTAGTTCAGGAAATCGACTTAAAAAATTGGTAAAAACAATGCAGTTGGAATTACTCACGCTTCCCAAAAACTTAGAACGCTTAAGAAACGAAATTTATAAGTTTACTAAGGATGAAGCCTTTTTGCAAAGTAAATCTATGGGCGATATCATGAAAGCATCTTTTGAATATGTTCGAAAGCATTATGAGGATGTGGACACTCATAGTCAGTTTTAGTAAAAATCACTTTCATCATAGTCTTGCTGATCCTGATTTTCTTCATCCAGATTGTCTTCAAAACCTTCTTCTTTGAAGGGTGTTTCACTTTCAAATGATTTGTCAGGTGCTTCCTCAGGGACTTCGCCTTCAGCATGAATGAGATTTGGATAATTTGTGCCAACAATTAATTCACCAACCTCCATCAATTCTATGAAAAATGTCCAAAGATTAAGAAAATCATAGATGTAAAGTAATTTATGCACATCAACAGAAAAAACATTATTTAATAAAGTTTCACTATAATTAGGTTGCTCAACATCCATAGATTCTAGAGGCATTTCATCCCCTTGTTCCCACTCATCATTGGTGGAATAAAACGAAGCCATTTCATTTCCTAAGAATCCAAAGGCTTGAGTAACGGCGTGATGTAAATCTTCTAAAGTTGCCGCTTCATCAATTTCGATATCGCGAAGCACATCCTCTTTTACATCTAAAATAACTCGAATTCTATAAATCATAATTGTTTTTTAAGGGTCAATATAAAATAACTTTGTGCTCCAAATAATAAGGATGCTATCAACAGATGTAAGGGTTGAGAAGAAAAAGGGAAATCAAAATAGTACATCCATATTCCTGTTAAAATTTCTAAGGACAGTAAAGATAAAATAACAATATATACATTGGGTATCATTTTGTTTTGGTAAAGTAAATATCCTAAATATCCGTGAACCAGTAGGACGATGATTGAAAAACTTCGATGGATATAAAATAAAAGGGGCCAATCGGATAACCAAGCTGAGATATCTTCCAAATTAAAGGTATGCATTTGTTCGTCTACGAATTGTCGGACTTGAGTTCCCATTCCAATCTGAATAAGAGTTAAGATTAATCCAATCCCTAAAACCTTTTGCAATACAGCAGTATTTTTTAATACTGATTTAGAGTGACTTTCCCTGGCTAGAAGGATAATTAGTAAAAGCACAATTAAAAGAGCCATCACCATGTGAATGGTTATTTTGTATGGAATTAAATTGGAGTCCACTACTGTTTTTCCTAACCATCCTTGAAATCCCATTCCTAATAAAACGAGAAAGGATAATACCGTTGACCAAACGTCTTTTTTAATTCTCCAAAGTGTACTAAAGAAAAGAACTAAAGTCGATAGTCCCGCCAAGGCACCCAATAAGCGATTAATGAATTCAATCCAGGTATGAGTGGCGTTAAATAGTGCATAATCATGTTCGGTATAGTCTTCCCAGTTCTTTGATTCGTATTCTATTGAGGAGTTAAAATCATATATAGCTACTCGTAAAATTTCACTTACAATAATAACTTCTCCTTCGTGATATTGATGATTAGACTTCCAATCTAGCTGATTTCTTTCTGTAGGAGGAATCAAGTAGCCAAAGCACTTCGGCCAGTCAGGGCAACCCATTCCACTTCCGGTCATTCGAACTATAGCTCCTGCTGCAATAACAAGATAGACTAGAATTAAACTAGTTACAATAAATGGTTTAATTTGTTTTTTCACGAAAGGTAAGGCCTAATTTTTTTCCTTCTGATTTCATTTTTTCAAAAGCAGCATCTTGTTCATTTGAAATTTCTCCTTCTAAAATGGCTTCTTTTATTGCTTCTTTAATCAATCCAATTTCTTTGGAAGGCTTAAGATCAAAATATTTCATAATGGTCTCCCCGCTAATTGGAGGTTGAAAATTTCGTAAATGGTCTTTATCTTCAACTAAAATAATTTTTTCACGAACTATTTTAAAATTGTTGTGATAGCGTTCAAACCGTTCCGAGTTTTTGGTTGTGATATCAGCTTCACATAAAGTAATTAAATCGTCTATGAAAGGGCCTGCATCAAAAACTAACCTTCTAATAGCAGAGTCAGTTACTTGTTCTTCTGCAATTATAATGGGTCGTGAACTCATGAATACCATCTTTTGTACGAACTTCATTTTGTCGTTTAATGGCATTTTCATGCGTTTAAAAAGAGTGTATGTCATTTTAGCTCCTACAAACTCATGGTTGTGGAATGTCCAACCCACTGGTGTTTTGAATTTTTTTGTTGGTGCCTTACCAATATCATGCAGTAAAGCAGCCCAACGCAACCATAAATCATCACTATTTTCACACAGATTATCGACTACCTCTAAAGTATGGTAAAAGTTGTCTTTATGTTTTTGACCTTCAATTTCTTCAACCCCTTTTAAATCAATTAATTCTGGGAGAATCCTTTGTAAAAGTCCCGTCTTTTCAAGTAAAACAAATCCTTTGGAAGGTTTTTGTGTCATTAATATTTTATTTAACTCCTCTACAATACGCTCTTTAGTTATTATATCAATTCGATGTGCATTGCGGCTTATGGAATTATAAGAATGACTATCAATAGTAAAACTTAACTGTGTTGCAAAGCGAATAGCCCGTAACATCCGAAGGGGATCATCTGAATAAGTGATGTCAGGATCGAGAGGGGTACGAAGAATACCCTCTTCTAAATCTTTTAATCCATTAAAGGGGTCAATGAGCGATCCATAGTCATTTTTATTAAGACTAATCGCCAAGGTATTTATGGTGAAATCACGTCGGTTTTGATCATCTTCCAAAGTACCTGGTTCAACCTCCGGATTTCTACTTTCTTTGGAATAGGACTCTTTACGCGCACCTACAAATTCTAAAACTGAATCTTTACAATGAACCATTGCAGTTCCATAGGTTTTGAATACTTGAACCGCTTTGGCTCCTTTTAGTTTTTTTTGAACAGCAATGGCAAGATCAATACCTGAACCCAAAGCTACAATATCAATATCTTTTTTATGGGAACGATTTAATAGGTGATCTCTAACAAATCCACCAATAACATACCCAATGGTGTTTGAATCTGCTATTGTCTTTTGTAACACTTCAAATAGAGGAGTGGCAAGTACTTTTGAAAAATCCTTTTGTAATTTCACGCACGTAAGATAAGTACCGTTCCGTCAGCTTTAATTTTCAGTACTCTTGAAGGCTGATTTTGGGTGTTTTTTTTTTGCAAATGTACAACATAGTCCACCCCTTCCAAAATTTTTGAATCAATGCTGTTAAAGTTTTTTGGTGTTTCACTACCACTAATATTGGCTGACGTAGAAATGATAGGTTTTCCAAAAGCAGTGAGTAATTCTTGGCAAAAAGAATGTTTTGGAATACGTATCCCAATAGAACCCTCATCACCCAAAAGATTTAATGGTAAATTAATTGGTTGAGGATAAACCAGGGTAGTGGGACGATCTTCTTTGAGAAATGAAAAAGCTACTTCAGGAATTTCTTGAACATATTTTTTTAACATTTCAATGTCTTTAATTAATACAATTAAAGCTTTATGATCTGCACGTTCTTTGATTTTATAAATTTTTTCAACAACATCTGAAGAGGTAGCATCTCCCCCAATACCCCACACAGTATCAGTGGGGTAGAGTATTGTTTGCTTTTTTTCTAAAGCAACTAAAACTTTACTAATCATAATAATAAATGGATTTAATACTAAACAGAGACTTTGTGTGAACGTAAAGCATCATTTAATGAAGTTTTTTTGTCTGTACTTTCTTTACGTTTACCAATAATCAATGCACAAGGAACTTGAAAATCTCCTGCAGGAAATTTCTTAGTATAACTTCCAGGAATTACAACAGATCTAGAAGGAACGTAACCTTTTGTTTCAACGGGTTTCGTTCCGGTAACATCAATTATTTTTGTTGAGGCAGTAAGAACAACATTAGCACCTAAAACGGCTTCCTTACCAACATGTACTCCTTCAACAACAATACTTCTTGACCCTAAAAAAGCATTGTCCTCAATTATTACTGGAGCAGCTTGTAAAGGTTCCAAAACTCCACCAATACCAACGCCACCACTTAGATGAACATTTCTTCCTATCTGAGCACAACTCCCAACTGTTGCCCATGTATCTACCATTGTCCCCTCATCAACATAGGCTCCAATATTCACATAACTAGGCATTAAAATAACACCTGAGGATAAATAAGCACCGTGTCTTGCAACTGCATGCGGAACCACACGAATTCCTTTCTCCTTATACCCTCTTTTTAAGGGTATTTTATCATGAAATTCTAATGGTCCAGCTTCTAAAGTTTCCATTTTTTGAATTGGAAAATATAAAACCACAGCTTTTTTAATCCATTCGTTCACTTGCCATTTGTCTCCAATTGGTTCCGCTACTCTTAGTTTTCCTTCATCAAGTTGATTGATTACTGACCTTATGACTTCTTGTGTTTTTTTGTCTTTTAATAGCGACCGATTTTCCCAAGCTGCTTCTATGATATTTTTCATTTCAATTTTTTCACAAATGTAAAGAATTCAAAAAGACTGAAATGAAGTATATCTTTTTGAAAAAGGTATATTTGCAAAAAAATAATAATGGGCTCTTTAGTAGGGATTGATTTTGGAACAAAAAGGACAGGGCTTTCTTGTACTGATCCTCTGAAAATCATTGCAAGTGGACTAAAAAATTTAGCTACCCCTGAGGTTATTCCTTTTTTGAAAAAGTATTGTGAAATGGAAGAAGTAGATACTTTTGTAGTGGGGAAACCTCTTCAAAAAGACGGTTCTCAAGCACTAGTAGAAGTGGATATTAAAAATTTTATTAAAAAATTACAAAATCAATTTCCTTCTCAATCAATTGAGCGTCATGATGAGCGTTATACTTCTAAAATTGCCTTTCAGTCAATGATTGACGGGGGATTGAAGAAGAAGCAACGTGCTAATAAAGGAATGATTGATCAGGTGAGTGCAACAATTATTTTACAATCTTATTTAGATTTTAAAACAAACACACTATGATTTTACCGATTGTAGCATATGGAGCTCCTGTATTAAAGAAAGAAGCAGCCGAAATTTCAAAGGACTACCCAAATTTAGACCAACTTATTGAAAACATGTGGGAAACAATGTATGCCTCCAATGGAGTTGGTTTGGCTGCTCCCCAAATTGGTTTGTCTATTCGTCTTTTTGTTGTAGATACCGCTCCCTTCTCTGGGGATGATGAATTGGATGAGCTTGAGGCAATAAAATTAAAGTCATTTAAAAAAGTATTTATAAATCCTGAGCTGATTGAGGAAGATGGACCCATATGGGAGTTTAACGAAGGCTGTTTGAGTATTCCGGATGTAAGGGAGGATGTTAGTCGTCATGACAGAATAATGATTCACTATTTTGACGAACAATTTGAAGAGCAACGGCTTATGTTAACTGGTCTTTCAGCTCGAGTAGTTCAACATGAATATGATCACATTGAAGGGGTCTTGTTTACAGATCATCTTACTCCCTTGAAAAGGAGACTTTTAAAAAATAGATTAAACTCAATATCAAAAGGAACTATTCAGGTGGATTATCCAATGAAATTTCCAAAAAAATCAAAACGATAATATGCAATTAGATAAAATTGTAGCAATTTCTGGAAGACCTGGTCTTTTTGAAAGTGAAGCTCAAACGCGAGGTGGAATTGTTGCTCGATCGCTTATAGACGGAAAACGTGTCACTACTTCTGTAAATAATCAAATCAATATTTTAAGTGAAATACAAATTTATTGTGTAGGAAAAGAAGTCCATTTATCTGAGGTTTTTGAAAAAATACTAAAAAAAGAAGAAGGCAAGATCGCAAGCGTAAGTCCAAAAGCATCTTCAGGTGACCTAGAAGCCTATTTTTTTGACATACTAGATAATTACGATGATGATCGTGTTTATCCAAATGATATTAAAAAAATTATTCAGTGGTATAATATATTACTCCAAAAAAAAATCATAAATTATACTGAACTAAAAGTTAATAAAAAAGTAAAAAAGCAAAAAAAT
>TARA_B110000444_G_scaffold66420_1_pt1 | contig 11189 bp, 7 predicted proteins | sample TARA_B110000444 | Tara Oceans TARA_B110000444 (sample SAMEA4398370) | marine metagenome | biome: Polar Biome; feature: [SRF] surface water layer (ENVO:00010504); material: water (ENVO:00002006), including particulate matter (ENVO:01000060) such as... | depth 5 m | reverse complement strand
GGTGCAATTAAATAAAGGCATAGAGCATTTACAAGTGGGATATATTTAATAGATAGAAAGAAAAAAGAAGTACCTCCAAAAATCAATATTCCTCGGAAAATTTGTTGATTGGTATTTTTATTTATAAATTCTTTTTTACCCTTAAAATAAAAAACTAAAGGAACTAGTAAAAGGAAATGTCCAAAAAACCTAGACCAAATAATTTCCATTATGTTTAGATCAGTACTAAGTGCTTTGGCAACGGCATCATTAAATGGAACTATAAATAATCCAAGCATTAAAAAACCAACTCCCAAAAGGGTATTGTTTTGCCTTGGCATATCTATTTATTAAGCTCACGCATAGCGTGGTCAATGCCCTCAATTGTGAGAGGAAACATTCGATCAGAAAAAAGCTGTTTTATTACCGTTGTAGAAGCAATTCTTCCCCAATACTTTTCAGGTACAGGATTGAGCCATATTGCATTTTCATACGTATTTAAAGTTCTAGTTATCCATGTTTGGCCAGATTCTTCATTCCAATATTCGGTACTGCCGCCTGGATATGTAATTTCATAAGGGCTCATTTCTGCATCACCTACAAAAATTATTTTATAATCTGATGGATATTTATGTAACACATCCCAGGTACTTTGATGTTCATTGTAGCGTCTAGAATTATCTTTCCATACATAGTCATACAAACAATTATGAAAATAAAAATACTCCATGTGTTTAAACTCAGTTCTAGCTGCAGAAAATAATTCTTCACAAATCTTTATATGTGCATCCATTGAACCACCAACGTCAAAAAAGATTAAGACTTTAATTTTATTTCTTCGTTCAGGCACCATCTTTACATCTATGTAGCCTTTATGAGCGGTAGATTTAATAGTGTCATCCAAATCAAGCTCAGTCTCAGCACCTTCGCGAGCAAACTTTCTCAGACGACGAAGCGCTATCTTTATATTTCTAGTCCCAAGTTCAATATCATCATCTAAGTTTTTAAATTCTCTTTTATCCCAAACTTTTACCGCTTTTTTGTTACGGCTCTCGGATTGTCCAATACGTACTCCTTCTGGATTATAGCCATAGGCTCCAAAAGGCGAGGTACCACCAGTTCCAATCCATTTGCTTCCTCCTTGATGTCTTTTTTTTTGCTCATCCAGCCTTTGCTTTAAAGTTTCCATTAGCTTGTCCCAGCCTCCAAGTGACTCTATGAGTTTTTTTTCCTCATCAGATAGATGTTTTTCACCCATAAGCCGCAACCATTCTTCAGGTATTTCAGCCTCTTCAACTTCTGATGTATTTTCTAATCCTTTAAACGAATGACCAAATACTTTATCAAACTTATCCAAGTATCTTTCATCTTTAACCAAAGTTGATCTACTTAAATAATAAAAGTCGTTAATCTTAAAAGAGTCTATTACTCTTTTATTCATTGCCTCCATAAGTATGAGATATTCTTTAAGAGAAACTGGCAGGTTGGCATTTTTTAAGTCAAAAAAAAAGTTTAAGAACATAAGTACTCAATATATAAAAAGTAAAGATTGTTAGGCGATAACTTATTCGCTATTATCATTTTCTCTTCTTGAAATAAAAGCAAGTCTTTCAAATAAATGAACATCCTGTTCATTCTTTAGAAGTGCTCCATGCAGTGGTGGTATTAATTTGTTTGGATCTTTTTCTTTTAAAGTTTTTGCATCTACATCATCTGTCATTAATAGCTTTAACCAGTCAATTAGTTCAGAAGTAGATGGTTTCTTCTTAATTCCAGGAACATCTCTTATGTCATAAAAAATCTTAAAAGCTTCTCTAATCAAATTATTCTTTATATCTGGAAAATGGACATGAACTATCTGCTCCATTGTTTCAACATCTGGAAATTTTATATAGTGAAAAAAACATCTTCTTAAAAAGGCATCAGGAAGCTCTTTTTCATTATTAGAAGTAATAATTACGATTGGTCGATCTTTAGCTTTAATAGTCTCACCAGTTTCGTAAACAAAGAACTCCATTTTATCTAACTCTAGAAGTAAATCATTTGGAAACTCAATATCAGCCTTATCAATTTCATCTATAAGAAGTATTGGTCGACCTTCACTTTCAAATGCCTCCCATAGCTTCCCTTTGCTAATATAATTACCAATATCATTAACCTTCTTATCCCCAAGCTGGGAGTCTCTTAATCTGCTAACGGCATCATATTCATATAAACCCTGTTGGGCTTTAGTGGTTGATTTAATATGCCAGGTAATAATCTTTGAGCCTAGAGCTTCAGCGACTTCGTGAGCAAGCATTGTTTTGCCTGTACCAGGCTCTCCCTTTACAATAATAGGACGTTCTAGAGTTATAGCTGCATTTACTGCCACCTTTAAATCTTCTGTAGCAATATATGATTTTGTACCTTCAAATTTCATTGTTTTTCCTTATTTTTTAAGGAAGATATTATATTTTTAATAATTATCAACTCAAAATATTAATTTTATTGAATGAATCTATATTGCTTTATTGACTATCAATCTAAAAAATATTAGTAAGAGCGCTCAATTCGTAACTATTAAAGGTATTAATATGGCTACAAAACTTCCTAAAAATTATAAACCCACTACAGATGAAAAATTCATGAATGCAAAGCAAAAAGAATTTTTTAGATCAAAACTAAATGATTGGAAGTCGGAAATTTATAAGGAAAGTAGAGAGACAGTTGAAAACCTTCAAGATTCTAATTCGCCAGCAGACATTTCTGATCGTGCTACTCAAGAATCTGAAAAAGCTCTAGAATTAAGAACAAGAGATAGACAAAGAAAACTTATTGGAAAAATTGATGAAGCTATTTCTAGAATTGATAACGGAACATATGGTTATTGTGAAGTTACTGGAGAGCCAATTGGTCTAGCTAGATTAGAAGCGAGACCTGTGACCACTTTGAGCATTGAAGCTCAAGAAATGCATGAAAGATCTGAAAAGCTGCATTCAGACGATTAGCACATTATATCAACAATAATTTTAAAAATGTTTAATTGCTAATATCTCTTATTAGTTAATTAGCATATTATTGTAATTAGAATCATTGGTTGCTTAAATTTGATTTATTGAAGAACATTATCTGAACATAGATCAAATTATATAATAAAATCAATAATTTAAAAGTATTTGTAAATTAGAACAAAATGTGTACATTTAGTTAAATAATATTTAACTGGAGATCACAAATGAGTAAGGCGACAACAAATTTGAAAATTGTAGACGATAATAAATTAGATACAGCTGGTAAGGATAAAGCCTTAGACATAGCTTTATCTCAAATCGAACAGGCTTACGGTAAAGGCTCTGTAATGAAGCTTGGGCAAAGAGGAGCTATGGATGTAGAATCCATATCTACAGGTTCTATTTCTCTTGATATTGCGTTAGGCATTGGGGGTCTTCCAAAAGGAAGAATAGTTGAAGTTTATGGACCAGAGTCTTCTGGTAAAACAACTTTAGCCTTACATGTAATAGCTGAGGCACAAAAATTGGGTGAAAATTGTGCATTTATAGATGCAGAGCATGCTTTAGATCCAGCATACGCAAAAAAATTAGGAGTAAATATTGATGAACTAATTATTTCACAACCAGATACAGGTGAACAAGCACTAGAAATAACTGACTCTTTGGTGAGATCAAAAGCAATTTCAGTTCTAGTAGTTGACTCAGTTGCTGCACTAGTTCCAAGGGCAGAGATAGAAGGTGAAATGGGTGATTCACATATGGGTTTACAAGCTAGATTGATGAGTCAGGCATTAAGAAAATTAACTGGTTCAGTATCTAAATCGGGTTGTATGGTAATATTTATTAATCAAATTCGAATGAAAATTGGAGTAATGTTTGGAAGTCCTGAAACAACTGCGGGTGGTAATGCGTTAAAATTTTATTCATCATGCAGACTTGATATTAGAAGGATTGGTGCGATTAAAGATAAAGATGAAATCATCGGCAACCAAACCAGAGTTAAGGTTGTAAAAAATAAAGTAGCACCCCCATTTAAAGTTGTTGAATTTGACATAATGTATGGTGAGGGCATTTCTAAACTAGGTGAACTTGTCGATACAGGAGTTAAGCTTGGTATTATCGATAAAGCTGGAGCGTGGTTTTCATATAATGGTGATAAAGTGGGACAAGGAAGAGAAAATTCAAAAATCTTCTTAAAAGACAATCCCAATGTTGCTGTAGAAATTGAAGCTAAAATTAGAGATTACTATAAAGAACATGAACAAGAGTTAGTTGAAGAAGTAGATAAGGCAGAAAGTCCTGCTGAAGAAACAGAGACGCTAACAGAATAACTTATTTTTCCTTAGGTTGAAGCATTTAGGGCGCGTAAAGCGCCCTTTTGCGTTTTAGCGATATGATGGTATATCTTAATCATGAAATTGAATGATATAAGAAATACTTTTCTCGATCACTTTGAACGTGACAGCCATAAAGTTGTTCCTTCAAGCCCATTGGTCCCAAATAACGATCCCACTTTAATGTTTGCTAATTCAGGCATGGTGCAGTTCAAAAATGTATTTACAGGGTTAGAAACATTAGATTATTCAAGGGCAACAACATCACAAAAATGTATTAGAGCTGGTGGCAAGCATAATGATCTAGAAAATGTTGGTTACACAGCTAGGCATCATACTTTCTTTGAAATGCTTGGTAATTTTTCTTTTGGAGATTACTTTAAAGAGCACGCTATAGAAATGGCGTGGAATTTGATCACCAGAGAATTTGGAATAAATAAAGATAAATTATGGATTACGATTTATCATACTGATGAAGAGGCATTTAATATTTGGAAAAAAATTACTGGATTTAATGATGAACGTATAGTTCGTATAAGTACAAATGACAATTTTTGGTCAATGGGTGAAACTGGTCCGTGTGGCCCATGCTCAGAAATATTTTATGATCACGGTGAAGATTATGAAGGATCACCCCCAAGTGAAGCTGATGATACAAGAGATAGATTTGTAGAAATATGGAATCTTGTTTTCATGCAGTATGAACAAATAGATGCAAATAATAGAATTGACTTACCAAAACCATCAATTGACACTGGTATGGGTTTAGAGCGAATAGCAGCTGTATTGCAGGGTACAAATAATAATTACGATATTGATAGTTTTCAGGCAATAATTAATCAGTCAATAGCTTTAACAAATATGAATGATAAAGGTTCACTCACAAGCCATAGAGTTATAGCTGATCATCTTAGATCCTCATGCTTTTTAATCGCTGATGGTGTTTTACCTTCTAATGAAGGTAGAGGCTATGTTCTAAGAAGGATTATGAGAAGAGCCATGAGACATGTTCATATGCTTAACTATAAAGATCCTTTGATACATCAATTAGTACCATCTGTTGTATCAAATATGTCTAGTAATTATCCTGAACTATCTAGAGCAGAAACTTTAATTAAAGAAACTTTAAAGTATGAAGAATTACGATTTAAAGATCTCCTTAGTACAGGAATTAAACAACTTGATGATGAAGTATCTAAGTTATCCTCAAACATATTTCCAGGTCAGTCAGCGTTTAAGCTTTATGATACGTTCGGGTTTCCACTAGATTTAACAGAAGATATTTTAAGAGTTAGAAATATTAACTTAGATAAAAAAGGGTTTGATGCCGCACTAGATAAACAAAAAGCCAATGCTCGAAAAAATTGGAGTGGTACAGGTAGTACTGCAACAGAAAAAATTTGGTTTGATATTGTATCTAAATCAGGAACAACTGATTTTTTAGGATATGAAGAAAATAATGGTGAAGCTATAATTCAAGACATTATAATTAAGGATAATCTCACCGATAATATAACTGCTAATGATGATGCTATTATAATTTTGAATCAAACAACATTTTATGCTGAATCAGGTGGACAAATAGGAGACACTGGTACCATTTCATTTGATAATTCAGTTTTTGAAGTAACTGATACCAAAAAGAAGTTAGGGCTACATTTACATTATGGTAAGCTAAAAATTGGAAGTTTAAAAGTAGGTGACGATGTTACACTTTCTATCGATACAACTAGAAGAAACTCATTGAGAGCCTATCACTCTGCTACTCATTTATTACATCAATCTCTAAGAGATAATCTTGGTGATCATGTATCACAAAAAGGATCATTAGTTTCATATGACAGATTGAGATTTGATTTTAGTCATCATAAGCAATTAAGTGAAAATGAAATTAAACTTATAGAAACAGATGTAGAAAAAATAATAAATTCCGAGTATTCAGTCACAACTCAATCCATGAACCCAGAAGATGCAATTGAAAAAGGTGCATTGGCACTATTTGGTGAAAAATATGGTGATGAAGTGAGGGTTCTATCTATTGGTCCAAAAAATGAGAAGGCCTATAGTGTTGAATTGTGTGGTGGAACACATGTAAAGAACACAAGTGAAATTGGTAAATTTAAAATTGTGAGCAGTACATCGGTCGCTGCCGGCATAAGAAGAATTGAAGCTCTAAGAGATAAAGATGTTGATGTATATTTATCTACTCAAACCACTAAAGATCAAGAGCAAGACGATATTCTTAAAAAGAAAGAGGCGCATAATAGTAAAATTAATAAAGAAAAAAATAAGATTGAAGATCTTATTGTTAAGCAAATTGATAATACACAAAAGATTTTAATAATTGCTGAACTGTGTCACGATATCAAAGCTAAAGAGCTAAGAGGTGTAATTGATAGTGCTAAGAAAAAAATTAAAAATGATGGGGTTATTGTTATTGCTACAGAAAATGATTCAAAGATTACCTTCTTAATTGGTGTCACTAAAAATTTATCAGAATCTTTATCTGCAATTGAAATTGCCGAGTATGCGTCATCAATAACGGGTGGCAAAGGAGCGGGGGGTCGTAATGACTTTGCACAATCTGGCGGTGCTATTGAAGCAAATAGTAATCCTATAAAAGATTTAAAAGAATTTATTGTTTCTAAAATAGAAAGTTAATTAAGAAATAGCTGCTTGAAGATTCTCATCGATTTTTGCTAAAAATTCTTGAGTATTCAACCATTTTTGATTATCAGAAACCAACATTGCTAAATCTTTAGTCATATGGCCACTCTCTACAGTGTCAACACAAACTTTTTCCAAGGTGCTAGCAAAATCAATCAGTGGTTTATTTTCATCCATCTTTCCTCTGTAAGACAAACCTCTTGTCCATGCAAAAATTGAGGCTATAGGGTTAGTAGAAGTAGCTTCACCTTTTTGATGCATTCTATAATGCCTTGTTACAGTTCCGTGTGCCGCCTCTGCTTCAATAGTTTTGCCATCTGGTGTCATTAGTACACTTGTCATTAAGCCAAGTGAACCAAAGCCTTGAGCAACGGTATCAGATTGCACATCGCCATCATAATTTTTGCAAGCCCAAACAAAGTTTCCATTCCATTTTAGTGCTGCAGCAACCATATCGTCTATCAGTCTGTGTTCATAAGCAACACCATTAGCTTCAAATTTCGATTGAAACTCATCCTGGTAAATTTCCTGAAATAAGTCTTTAAATCTTCCATCGTAAGCCTTTAGAATTGTGTTTTTTGTAGATAAATAAACAGGCCATTTTCTCATTAATGCATAATTCATACAAGCCCTTGCAAAATCTCTAATAGAGTCATCTAGGTTATACATTGCCATGGCTATACCACTTGATGGAAAATCAAAAACGTCATATTCAATTGGGTCTGCAGATGCATCTTCGGGTGTCCATTTTATTGACAACTTTCCTTTACCTGGAACTTTAAAATCTGTTGCTCGGTATTGATCACCAAATGCATGTCTACCAATTACAATAGGGTCAGTCCAACCTGGCACTAGCTTTGGAATATTTTTACAAACGATTGGCTCTCTAAAGACAGTTCCACCAAGAATATTTCTAATGGTGCCATTAGGTGACCTCCACATTTTTTTAAGATTAAATTCTGTTACCCTATCTTCATCTGGTGTTATAGTTGCACATTTAACACCAACACCATGTTCTTTTATTGCATCAGCCGAAATAATTGTAACTTGGTCATCAGTTTTATCTCTATTTTCAATGCCAAGATCATAATAATGAAGATCAACATCAACATAAGGCAGTATCAATTTCTTTTTAATGAATTCCCAAATGATCCTCGTCATTTCATCACCGTCTAACTCAATAACAGGGTTTTTTACTTTAATTTTTGTCATTTAAATTTAGAGCCTTCCTTAGTTCTGTGAGGTTATCTATTACGGTATAAGCATCTTTTATATTTTCACCAGCAAATTTGCAATCAATAGTTTTATCTATTAATCCAATTAATTCTGACCAATAATTATTAATATTAAATAGAATTATTGGCTTATTATGAATTTGTAGTTGCTTCCATGACAATACTTCAAAAAACTCCTCTAACGTTCCAATACCTCCTGGAAGAATCAAGAAGCCTTCAGCTTTATTAAACATTGTAATTTTTCTTTCATGCATTGTTTCAACAATTTGAATGCTAGATATATTTAAATTCTTTTTTTCTATTTCAACTAAATGATTTGTTATGATTCCTTCTACTTTACCTTTGTTAGCTACAGCAGCATTAGAGACAACTCCCATAATACCAGCGTCACCACCACCGTAGATTATTTTAATATTGTTAACTGCAAGTAGATTGCCTATTTCTTTAGCTGTTTGAGCAAATATTGGATCAGATCCATGAGAGGATCCACAGTAAACAGCAATTGATTTCATTCAGTTCAAGTTAGATTAGTTGACAACAATTTGCGAGTATCTTTTACCAAATAAAGATTTGAGGGCATCAGGAAGTGCCAATAAAGCAGGTGTTACGATCAGGGTAGCAACAGCAGCAAAACTTAAACCCCAAACTAAAGCCCATGCTAGTGGTTCAGTAAAATATGTCTCAGCACTCTTATAACTAATAGTTCTATCAAATATATTAATACTTAATTGTAATGCAGATGGCAGTATACCAATCACAGTTGTTATATTTGTTAAAAGAATTGGTCGAATTCTACTTTTAGTAGAAAGTATAATAGCTTTGATTTTGTTAGGCTCATCTTTTCTAATTTTTCTATAACTATCAATTAATATTATATTATTATTAACAACAATACCTGCACAGGCAACAATTCCTAAACCAGTCATGATAATATTAAAATTCATCTGCAAAACAATTAACCCAACAAATATTCCTGTAGTTGAAAGAACTAGTGAAAATAAAATAATAAATGTGTGATAAAAATTATTAAATAAACATATTAAGATCATAAACATTGCCAATAAAGCAAATACAAAAGCACTCACTACAAAGTTAATTGAACTTTGAGAGTCTTCAGCTTCTCCTAAAAATTTAATATCAACTGCAAGCGGAAGACTTGTTGAGTTTTTCCAGGCTTTAATTTTAGATATCATCTCTGCAGTATTGGCACCCTTAGCTATATCGGCATTAATTACTAAATTTCTAGCACCATTTTTTCTACCTATTGAAAATATTTTATCTACAGGTTTTTTTATTATGAATTCTGAAACCTGTATTGCACCTTTTCCAGTATTAATTTTAAGAGTTTCAAGGTTATCAAGCGTTCTTTCGTCCTCTGGTAAGAATACTTTAATATCTAGTTCATCAGTATCTTTAGGGCGCATAGTTCCAATCTTTAAACCATCAGTAGCTAAATTAATTATCGCACCAATAGATTGAATAGGAATGTTGTACTTTCCTGTTTGTTTTCTATCAATATCATATCTCCACTCCAGTCCTGAGATGGGATATATAATTTCTGCATCTTCGATTCCATCTATACTATTAAGTTTTGATTTAATAATTTCAGCTGTTTGGCCTAGAAGCCTTGCATCAGCTGATGAGACTTCTATTTCGATAGGTTTACCAGCATTTAAGACACTACTTATTGAATTTTCTTTTACTTCGATTCCGTAACCAACAATTTCTTCAAAATCTTTTTTTAAGTTATTAATTATTATACTTGGATCTAAAATTTCATCAGGATTTTTAAATTCCATCCAAACTTTAGCAATTATGTCACTAGGGTTATTATCAAATATCCAAATATGTTTTCTTTGAACAGTATTGGCTACATAGTTTTGCACGTTACTATTTGCATCAACAATTTCTATAACTTCATTTATATATTTAGTTTTCTCTTCTGTAGTCAGATTTCCTCTTGCAGTTACATTTATTCTAGCGCCATCGGCCTTATCATCTGGAAAGAATTGAACTCCAGTACCTAGTTTACCATATAAAAATATTACCGTGACGAATGTGAGTAAGCTCAATATAGCTACTTTAATTGGAGACTGTATTGCAAGATTCAAAATAGTTTCATATTTGTTTAATAAAAATTGATTTTTTTTAACTGGTAAATGTTCCATCTCACCAGTTTTTCTTTCAATCATGGAACCCAAAGCGGGCACAAATATTAAAGTAACAATCAATGACGCACTAAGTACAACTATTACAGTAATAGGTATGACTCTTAACCATTGACCAATATTATCAGGCCAGAATATAAGTGGAATGAAGGCTGCGATAGTAGTTAGTGCCGATGCAATAATCGGCCAAAACATATTATATGAAGCATTAATATAAGAGTCTCTTCTCCTTACGCCCTTCTCTTGTTCTGCTCTTGCAAATTCAGAAATAACTATTGGCCCATCAACAAGCATACCTACCGCAAGTATGAGGCCAAAGATAGTCATTAAATTATAGGTCATACCAATAGAGTCTAATATTAAGATTGAAAAAAGGTATGTTACTGGAATTGCAAATCCAATCAGCAGTCCACTTCTTATTCCAAGAACGCCAATAACAATAATCATAACTAAAATAATCGCTGTAATGACTGTATTCTCTGCAGCTCCAATTCTTTGATTTATGGAAATGGATTCATCGTCAATGATAATGGCTTTTATTTCAGGATGAAATTTGCCTTCATTTAATTTAAGTATTTTTCTTACAGAATCATAAGATTCTAAAACATTTGTTCCAGGTTTTCTGGCTACATCTATACCAAACGCTTCATAGCCATTAACTTTTACATATTCTTTTCTTTTTAAAAATGATCTCTCAATATCTGCTAAATCCTTTAGCTCTAAAACAAAATTGTCACTTGTTTTTATTGGAAGATAATTTAAATCTTCGTAATCTTCATAAAGTCCTGGAACTTTAATTGAAAAATCTGCATTGCT
>TARA_B110000444_G_scaffold55632_1_pt1 | contig 11207 bp, 11 predicted proteins | sample TARA_B110000444 | Tara Oceans TARA_B110000444 (sample SAMEA4398370) | marine metagenome | biome: Polar Biome; feature: [SRF] surface water layer (ENVO:00010504); material: water (ENVO:00002006), including particulate matter (ENVO:01000060) such as... | depth 5 m | reverse complement strand
ATGGTAACTCGGATTTATCTATCCCTTTAAACATGTCTTCTTTAGGTTTTGATTTTATTCAAAATGAATTGGACGGGGGAAATACCTCTAATATTTCTATTACATCCTTGAAAAATATAAATAATCAAAATTTAACGGGTGGTGAGAGTATTATAAGGGTTTATTTAACACTAGATAGTCTACCATCTGGGGATGAAGAAATTATTTTTTATCCGAATAGTAATAATAGTATATACAGCTTGACAGGGGTACCAATGCCTAGCGGTGAGCGAGACACGACATTGCTTAATGACCAGCTACCAATTACAACTTCTACAAGTATTGATGATGGCGAAATAAATGTGAATCAAGGAGATCCTCTTATTATAGAGTTTGATGATGTTGTTTATGTACCCCTCGGAGACTCCTCCCGGCCTGCGACAAAAGAGGATTTAGATCAACTAATTACCTTGCGCTATGGCGATGATAACGGTTTTGATATTCCATTTTTTTCTGTTTTAGATACGATAAATAATACATACACTATTTACCCTTTAGAGTCTTACCCAAGTGAAGAAACTATTTTTTATTCGTTCAATGGTGAATTAGAAGATGCTTCTGGAAATGAAGTTGATTTAAACTTTAATGCCGTTTTCACAATTCAAGATTATATCCCACCTCAAATAAACTCATCATCATTAGCATTGGATGATTCATATATAGATCTTTTTTTTGATGATAATCTATATGGAGATATCAACTCTACAGTCTCGATAGAAATACAAGACTTTATAATTTCACTTATTCCAAATGACAGTGATGTTGATACAGTTATTATTACCAGTATTACGAGAACGGATAGTAACTTTTTAATTGGTGGTGAAGATAGTATCCGTCTAAATCTAGAGTATAATGCATCTCCAACAGGTAACGAGATTATTGCGGTCTCATTGAGCGGAATTGCGTCGATGTATGATGAATCCGGAAACCAAATGGAAATTAATACTAGTCTCGCTGACGGAGTGAGCCTTTATGATATTTTACCTCCTAGTATTATAAATGTTTCGTCTTCGATTGATTCTTTTTTAGTTTTAATGAGGACAAGGCCTATCCTCTTTAGTTTTAATGAAAAAATTACAAATCTTGATTTCAGTGTTACAGCTAAACATGCTCAGGAGGTTTTTTTTGACTCAACAAAAACGGACTCCTCTATTGAGATTATATTAAAGCCACCATTCGCAAGCTTTGATTCAATCACTGTTTATTTTGATACAATCCAAGACATAAGTCAGCTAACTACTGTAGATATTTCTTTTACTTATTTAACTCCAATGCTCGGAGATTATGACTTAGATACATCTTTAAATTACAATGATCTGTGGGGCTTTATCCAGAACTGGGAAGACAATAACCTTAATTATGAACTAGCTCCGGTGACAGGGGATGCGCCTTATTTCTTTTCTTATCCAGATAGTAAATTTGATATTGAAGATGGTATGGCATTTATGAGAATGTGGTCCTGGTATCAAAATACATACGGAGAAATCATTGAAGGTATTGAAGAAGTAGGAGCTCCTTTACAATTAATATCAAATGGAGATGAATTATTAATATTAATCGAAAAACAAATTTCTGCAGGGCAAATTCAGTTTAGCTATGGAAAGACTGAAGCCCCTCCAGTTTCTTTTTTAAAAAGAGAAACAAAAGAAAAAGAATTATTTCTAAATATGCATTCTAACCTCAAAGGTTTTTCAACCTTAGATTTTGCAAGATTAGGAAAAAATCAAATAGATACTATTCGGGTTAGCTATCATAAAAATGAACAAATCCAGCTCTCTTATAGTTTTTTAGACTATAATAGAGTTGCAACACAAAAAGGAACTATTCAATTAAACTCACCTTCATTACCAACAGAATTTTCATTGTACCCAGCTTTCCCGAACCCTTTTAATCCTATTACCACCATACGTTTTGATATACCCCAAACTGAATCTTCAAAATTTATAACAATAGCAATTTATGATTTACAGGGACGTCAGGTAGAAACACTTATAAATGGTTACATGTACCCAGGTGAGCATAATATTCAATGGCAAGCGAATCAGTTTTCATCAGGAATATATTTTATTTATTTCTCCTATGATAATAATATTGATACGCAAAAACTTATTTTGTTAAAATAATCTTTTAGATGAACCTAGCAATTGATATTGTACCATTAACAATAACCTGGTGGTTCGGAATATTAATACCTTTTTGTATTGGTCTTTTGATTATTCAACTTGCAATTCGTATCCCTCCGGACAAGAGGAGGTTATTATCAATAAGTCTAGGTATTATTATGATTAGTCGAGAGCTTTGGAAAAGTTGGTATATTTTTCAAATTAGAGCCTGGGAAATAGAAACTTCTCTACCACTACATCTATGTGGTCTAGCAGCGATTTTATCTGGATTGATGCTTTTTAAAACACACCAAAAAGGTTTTGAGTTTTTAGCTCTCATAGGACTACCTGGAGCAATCCACGCATTATTAACCCCCCAATTAAACCATGGTGGTGAATTACCACAAGTGATTGAATACTACATAGGTCATGGAGGAATTATTCTAGTACCAGTTTATCTAGCTGTAGTTGATGGGTATAGAATTGAAAAATTTGCTTGGCGTGGAGTTTTTATTTATTGCCAATTATTATTAATTTTTATTGGATCATTAAATTTTTTATTGGGTTCAAACTACATGTTCCTATGCTCTAAGCCAATTGTCAATAGCCCTATGATTATTGGATCTTGGCCTTGGTATATACTTGGTTTTGAAATTCTTGGATTAGGGCATATTCTACTCTTTTATTTGATTTTTAGAAGAATGAAACCATTACCTTATTAATATCTCTAACATAACTGGTGAAAATAATAAATGAATGTAGATAAATATGATTTTTTGTTAAATAAAGAGATCACATATTTGAATCATGGATCTTTTGGGGCATGTCCTAAACCAGTATTTAAAAAGTATCAAGAGTGGCAATTAAAGCTAGAGAGACAGCCCGTAAAGTTTTTGACGAATGAGCTTTATCAAGGATTAAAAGAATCAAGAATCTCTCTAGCCAACTTAGTTAGTTGCGAGCAAGATGAAATTATCTTTTTCCAAAATCCTACGACTGCAGTAACAAATATTATTCATAATTTAAAATTAAAAGCAGGTGATGAAGTCTTAATGACAAACCATGAATATGGAGCTTTAATTAGAGCATGGTCAGAATGGGCAAAAATAAAAGATGTAAAGATTATTCAACAAGAGATCCCAATACCATTAGAAACCGAAGATGCTTTTGTAGAACAATTTTTAAAAGGTGTATCTCAAAAAACAAAAGTTATTTTCATCTCACAAATTACAAGTCAAACGGGATTAATCTTTCCGATAGAAAAAATTATAAAGTATGCAAAAGAACAAAATATTATTACAATCGTCGATGGTGCTCATGTTCCAGGCCATATTGAACTAGATATCCAGAACCTAGGTTGCGACTTTTATACTGGTGCTATTCATAAATGGCTTTGCGGTCCCAAAGGATCTTCTTTTTTATTTGTTAAAAGAGAACAACAAGAAACAATGAAGCCTGTTGTTTTTAGTTGGGGAAAAGATGGCGATGACCCAGAACCTTCCAACTTTTTACAAGATTTTCAATGGCAGGGGACAAGGGATATGTCTGCATTTTTATCTATTCCATTCGCGATAGATTTTTTTAAAAAGAATATTTATCCGAGTCAAAAAACGTGTCGTGAGTTAAATATCTATGCATATAAAAATTTAAATGAATTCTTTACTACAAGACCATTATCTATAGGATCTTCATGGATAGGGCAAATGGTTGCACACCCTCTACCTGAACATACCCCACTAAACTTTAAGTCAGTTTTATTAGAAAAACATAGTATAGAAGTACCTATCTTTACATGGAATAATCAAACTCTGATTAGGGTCTCTACCCAGGTCTATAACGACAAAAATGATATAGATTATCTAATGAGTGTATTGAAAACTATTAATTAAATTTGACTTAATATTTTTATTAAACTTTGAAATCTTTACTCATATTACAACTTTTTATTTCGATAAGCTTTTCTCAAAGAATACAGCTTTTTACGAAGACAGATGACATTTTTACCTCTGCAAATCGCTTTTCATTAAAAAATAGAAAAGTCGTTTTCTGGGAAGATAATCTTGTTCTGATGACCGTACCAGTTAAAAACCTTGTCGAAGTACGTTATTCCGAAAAATCTCATTCATATATCGGAACTCCGTGCATTTATTTGGGCTCTATTACGCTTGCAGCGACGGCAGCTCTAGCAGTTGCAGGGCATTTGGAGACTGCGAATCTTTCGGACCAAGAATTACTACTCGGAGTAGGTGGCGGAGTTGCAACGTATTACTTTGGTAAACTCTTAAAGCTATTGGGTGGAAGATTTGGGAATGATATCGTTTATGAAAATTTTGATCGATTAGATCGTTCAACAAAAAACCTTATTTTAGAGTCGATTAGTTTAGACATGCAAAAAAAAGAAAAGCAAAGCCAGTTTATGTATGGACCAGAAGGAAAGAAAAGAGAGCTTAAACTATCTTGGGAAGGAAAAAAGCCATGGAAGAAAAAATATAAGCCAAAAAGAAAAATAATTCGGTTCTCATTTTTTTAAATTATTCTTATGCAATGTATTTTATCTGCTTTAAAGGCAGAGTCCGATCCCTTAATAAACTTTTTCAAGTTAAAAAAAGATGACTCATATTCTTTTCCTTTTTATAAAAAAAATGACTTATGCCTTATTGGAATTGGAGTAGGGAAAAATAAAATTGAAAAAAGAATTTTTACTTTTTTAAATGATTATAACAGCAGAAGTCTTCAATTTATTAATATTGGAATTGCTGGAGGTAAAATAAATAATTCAGAAAAAGGGGAAATTTATTTGATCAATAAAATCAAAGATGAGAATTCAAACGAAAACTATTTCCCTGATTTAATTGTTAACTCTAAACTTCTAGAACATTCAACAATAACTGTAGATAAAGCTATTGTTGATGGAGGCGGTGATTACAATTGCCTTGTAGATATGGAAGCCTCAGAAATCTACAAAGTTTGTTTAAAAAGGGTACTAGTTCATCAGATATCTTTTCTTAAAATAGTTTCTGACTATATGGATGAGGATGTTACAAGTATAAGTAAAAATAAGATTAATTCTTTGATTAATGAAAAGCTACCTGAAATTGATACTTTTCTAAAAAAATACAAAAATTTACAAGAATTTAAATCTTCAATTTTAGGGAATGTTGATTTAGTTTGGATAAGTAGAGCTCGTTCTGAACTCAATTTAACAGAAACTCAATACCACCAGCTTCTTTCTTTTTCAAGAGGGTATCGACTGAAAAATCCAAATAAAAAATTTGAAGATAATATGATACTAAAAGTTTATTCAAAAACTGAACGGAATAAAAACTTTAAGAATATTTGTGAAATACTTTCAGCCTAATTTTTCACATATTTATGTAGAAAGAGGAGCTCTCGACTACCCATTGTCGCAGATTGCACTCAAAAAGTTCTCAAAATCAAAAGTTATTGAGGTTGATCATTATAAAGATATTTTTAATAGGACCGGGCAAGATTTTCAGGTTCAAAAAAAATCTATGAAACTGATTCTGGCAAAAAAAACAGAACCCTTTTTATATCCGGCTTCAGAAATGGTACAAGAGTTTGGGACCCCAAATGTTTATTATAACACTCCAATTCTAAATTGTTTATATAATTGTGATTATTGCTTTTTACAAGGAATGTATAGCTCCGGGAATATGGTTGTATTTGTTAATGAATCTGATTTCATGGATGCAATTAAGATAAAAATGGCATCTTTAAATCTCACATTAGATCCTATGGTTGTTTCTATATCCTATAATACTGATATCATGGCCATGGAAAATATAATTCCAATGGCATCTCGTTGGATTGATTTTGTAAAAACCCAAAAAAAATTACTCATTGAAATACGAACAAAAAGCGCTCTTTTTTCGTTGATAAAAAAAATGATTCCTCACGAAAATGTACTGCTTAGTTGGACACTCTCTCCAGAAAAAATTGCAGAAGAATTTGAATCCACGGCACCTCCCTTTAACAGTCGGCTTAAATCAGCAAAGGAAGCAGTGGAGGCTGGATGGGCTGTAAGATTATGTTTTGACCCCATTATTTTATTTGATGGTTGGTTTGAGATTTATAGCCAATTTTTACATGAAGTCTTTCGAGAAATAAATCCTTCTAAAGTTCGCGATGTAACGTTGGGTGTTTTTAGAATGAATAAAGATTTTTACAAAAGAATTAAAAAAAGAGAACCCACTTCAACATTATTTTATGATAATTATGAAATAAAAGATGGGGTGGTTTCTATTGGTAAAAAAGAGAGAACAGAATCTTTAGAAAAGCTAGAAGAGTTATTGTCTAAATATCTACCAAAAAGTAAAATTTTAATTTGGAAGTAGTATTTTTTCATGCTTGTGTAGAGTACTGTTCTATTTTTTTCGTTATTTTTAATGAACTCTAATTATTCAAAATTTTAGAATTTAAAAAATGGTTAAGTAAATGAATTATAAACTAATCCTATTTATCATAGCAGTTGTTTTTATTATTGGCTCACTTATTCTAGCATTATGGTATCGTATGTATGAAGATGAAAATGGTTAATCTCCTCATTAAAAAATAATATGCTACTTCCTTTAAGAATTCATGATAGAAAAGATTCCCATGTATAAAAAAATTCTTTTTATATCAGGTCTTTCTTTCTTATTCGCTTTTGAACAAGAGTCGATACCAGTTCAAAAATCTTTTATTACTTTTGTTGGTGTAAAGTTCAACTTAGTCCAAAATGGTAATGCGCCTAAACGATATCTTTGGATCCACGGTGATGAAAAAACGGCTAAGATGGCTCTTGAAAACCATATCAAAAACTATCAAGGGACAGCTTTTTTCATACAGAATGAAGAAAGAGAAATCCCATTTGAAAATACAATTATTGATCCCAATCGGGTCTTCTCTAGAAATGGAGCTTATTATGCGTTAAGAAAGTTCCAGCCTGGTTGGCCTCCTGGATCTTTAAAAAAAGCGTTAGATCAAATTGATAAAGATAGGAAAATATTTTTAAATATTTTAATGCCATCTAAAGATGGTCTTTTAATAGCTGTGCATAATAATTTCAGAGGCTATAATGTTAGAGATGAAGAGCCAAAGAGTCAGCGTACTTCGATTAAAAAAGAACAAAACCCAAGAGACTTTATTCTTTGTACAAATGAAGATGATTTTGAAAAACTCTCATTAGGTCCTTTCAATGTTGTACTGCAGAATGAGTTACCATTGAGCGATGATGGAAGTCTGTCCTGGGAAGCATTGCGGCGAAATGTGCGATACCTCAATGTAGAGACAAGGTTAGGGTATTTATCTCAACAGAAAAAAATGTTAAAATTTATTGAAAAAGCACTGGAATAAATAATGGCAAACATCTTTAATCGAATACTAAAATGGACGCCCTTAGTTTTATTTATATTGCTCCTTATGGTGGACCGAGATAATCTATTCCACGTCGTAGGTTATCTAATATTTCTTTTTTCATATACCGCTGTTATTATACTTAGAGTTTTATATGCAAAAAAAGAATGGCATAAAGATTTTAATAGTGATGAATTAGATAAAAATAGTTCTATAAAAAAAATGAGTGACCTTCAAAATAAAATAAAAGACTAATAGCATTTAAGTATTTAACTAAGCATTATATTAGTCAAATCGGAGTTAAAATGAAGAAACTAGATCTAAGAAGCCTTCTTATTGGGGTTTTAGGAGCAACACTTATGTTTGTTTTACTAGGCGCGGATAAACCAGAGATTCATGAGGGTAACCTTGGAGATATTATTGTTAATTCTATTACCATACGCGATGATGGTCATGGCGGGTTTATTACGGCTTATAACCAAGACCAAAAGAGAACGCTCTATTTGGGAACGGGAAAAGAAGAGAATGGGTATGTCCAAACATATAATAAATATGAACAAGCAACTGCATATATTGGATCGAATAGAGATATGGATGGTATTATAGTATTAAATGATAGATATGGATCGTTGGGCTTTAGCCAGTCCGGGAAAGAATGAATATTGGAATCATTTTTGTTCTTCTCCTCCTTTTTGCCTTTCTAAAAAATAGAGATAGGTTTGAAAGATATCGTGATGAAGACCTTTAAAAGTGCAAGAAATTATTAATTTACATGCAAAAATATTTAATGTAATTTTAGTCCTTAATTAATATAAAAATAAAAATCAATACATATGAAAAAAGTTAATATTGCTCTATTTGGTTTTGGAAGAATTGGTCGGAATATTTTCCGTCTCGGATATAATAATCCAAAATATAATTTTGTCGCGATAAGCGACTTTGGGTCTCTTGAAGCTCTCCATTATTTACTCGTCAGAGATTCAATCCATGGTAAAATGAAGGATGAGGTTACCATAGATGGTAACTATCTAAAGGTTAAAGATCAAAAAGTACGGGTAATAAGTGGTGGGCAACCAGGTACAATACCATGGGATATTTATGACGCAGATATTGTAATTGATGCAACAGGTCGTTTCTTAAAGAAAGAAGATCTTGCACTACATCTTAAATCTGGTGCAAAAAAAGTTTTCACGACTAGAAACCCAGAAGAAACTATAGATAGATATGTGATACCAGGGATTAATGACTCGAGTATTAAACTTTCCGATAAAATTATTTCTACGACCTCGTCCACGACTCAAGTACTTGCGTTAATGGTTAAAATGCTGGATGAATGTTTTGGACTAGAGAGAGCCATGATGACAACAGTACATGCGTACACGGCAGATCAACCACTTGCTGATGCAGCAGGTATTGATTTGAGAAGGAGTCGTTCTGCTGTTGAAAATATTATTCCTAATTCTACACTTGCACCTTCTATTGTTGAAGAAATTATGCCGAAGTTTAAAGGGAAATTAGATGGTATTGCTTTCAATGTACCCGTGCCTAATGGTTCTTGTGTTGACCTTACAACAGAGCTAAAAAATATTCCAACCGTTGAAGAAGCCAATCAAGCTATTAAAGAGTATTCTGAAAAATCTTTAAGAGGTATAGTTGGATACACAGATGATCCAATTGTCTCCAGTGATGTTCGTGGCCGTGAAGAAACAATGGTCTTCGATGAGAAGGCAACGATGATAACAAAAGATGCTCTTCTAAAAACACTCTGTTGGTATGATAACGGATGGGGCTTTTCTAAAAGAATTTTAGATGTGATTAATGCTTATGTAGAATTGGAGAAAAAATCGTGAAAGTAGCAATTAATGGTTTCGGACGTATTGGCCGTTCGGTTTTTCGTATTTTAAACTCAAAGCCTGGTGTAGATGTTGTTGCAATTAATGATATCTTTGATAAAGGAGCATTAACATACCTTCTAAAATATGATACTGTTATGGGACGATTTCCTGAAGCAGTAACTCTAGAAGGTGATATTCTGAAGACAGAGAGTCAGCAAGTTAAACTTATTGCTGAAAGAGATCCTGAGGCTTTACCTTGGGGTGAATTAGGAGTTGATATTGTTATTGAATCAACGGGTATTTTTCGTCTAAAATCACAATTAGAAAGTCATTTAAAAGCCGGTGCAAAGCGGGTTGTACTTACGGTACCAGCAAAAGATGAAATTGATTATACTGTTGTTTTGGGTGTGAATGATGATGGACTAAAGCCTGATCATAAAATTGTTTCAAATGCATCTTGTACGACGAATTGTCTTGCTCCTATGGCTAAAGTCTTAAATGATGAGTTTGGTATTGAGCTTGGAGTGATCAATACAATTCATGCTTACACTAATGACCAACGCCTTGCAGATGTTCCCCATTCTGATTGGAGACGAAGTCGTGCTGCCGCTGAAAATGTGATTCCCACAACTACAGGTGCAGCAAAAGCTGTTGGTAAAGTTTTACCTGAGCTTGAAGGAAAACTTGATGGTATTGCGATGAGAGTTCCTGTGCCAGATGGATCAGTTGTTGACTTTAATATTCGTCTAGAAAAAGATGTTACGGTTGATCAAATAAATGAAGTCGTGAGAAATGCTTCAGAATCGGGTCCTTTAAAAAATGTCCTAGAATACTCAACGCTTCCAGTTGTTTCAACAGATATTATTGGTAATCCACATTCATCTATTTTTGATGCTCCATTTACAAGGGTAATCGGTGGTAATTACGTAAAAACTTTAAACTGGTATGATAATGAATGGGGATACTCTAATAGAGTCGCAGATTTGCTAAGTGTTCTACACAATCTAGACTAGATCTTCAATTCTGGTAGATCTTTAAAGTTTTTTAGTACTTGAGGGTCTTTAATTGCTTCAATATTTACAATAGGTTCATTTTCAATAATCTGTTTTACGGCTAGTTCAACTTTTTTACCGTTTATCGTATATGGTATAGCTGATACTTGCAATATAATATCCGGCTTATGTCTACGAGAACACTGTGTTATAATTGTAGATTGAATCTCGTCTCTTTGTTGATCTTTTAAAACTATTCCTTTTTTCATTTGTATAAATAAAACGATCCGTTGATCTGAATTCCATCGTTGGCCAATAACAATACTATCTTTAATGTAGTTCAAAGAGGATAGTACTCTGTAGATTTCAGCAGTACCAATTCGGACACCTCCAGGGTTAAGAGTTGTATCGCTTCTTCCATAAATTTTTAACCCTCCATGCTCTGAAATAGAAATAAGATCTCCATGACACCAAATATTTGAAAAGATTTGAAAGTAGGCTTTTTTATATTTTGAACCATTGGGGTCATTCCAAAAATATATGGGCATAGAAGGGAATGCCTTTATGCAAACAAGTTCACCTTTCTCTTCGAGAACACTCTGCCCATCAGTATTATAAGCTTTCACATCCATACCGAGTCCACGGCATTGTAACTCTCCGCGTATAACCGGTAGTATGGGGCTTGAAAGAGCGAAACAGGATATAATGTCTGTTCCACCAGAAATAGATCCTAGAAGTACATCTTCTTTTATCTCATCATAAACATAGTCAAAGCATTCTTCAATTAATGGTGATCCAGTAGATAGAATTGTTCGCAATGAATGAAGAGAAGCGATGTCTTTTGGCTTTAGTCCAAAATCTTTACAGGATTCAATGAATTTAGC
>TARA_B110000444_G_scaffold249645_2_pt1 | contig 11223 bp, 11 predicted proteins | sample TARA_B110000444 | Tara Oceans TARA_B110000444 (sample SAMEA4398370) | marine metagenome | biome: Polar Biome; feature: [SRF] surface water layer (ENVO:00010504); material: water (ENVO:00002006), including particulate matter (ENVO:01000060) such as... | depth 5 m | reverse complement strand
ATGTAATTAAGATAGTAAGGGGGGTATATGACGCTGTGTTTTTCCATGACACCTGTAAAAACGCTTACTGCGAAGCCATTGTGCAGCAATCAACGGCAATTAGGAAAGCAGCTCAATCAAGCACGCCCAAACTGGTTTAAGTCGGCGATTCGCTTGAGAAGAAACGGAATGATGGTCTAAGTCTGCTCCAGCGTCTCCGGGCTCTCGACCTGCTGCCCAGTTTGAGGAAATACATACGGCAGTATACGGGAGGTCGAGTTCTCGGGCAAGTTTGGCTTCTCGAGGCATGGTCATTCCAACCATGTGTCCACCAAGTGTATCAATCGCATCGATTTCGGCCTTGGTTTCAAAATGTGGTCCTTGGGCTAGCCAATAGGTGTAGAACAGTCTCTCTTTCATCGAGAATTCTTGAACTGTGCGCAATTTTTCGCTGAGTCGATGATTAAGAGCTGTGTCAAAGGGTTCTGTAACTGAAGTAAACACGGCTGAATCATCGTGAAATGTAGTTGCAATTCCACTAAAATCAATGTATTGATCGGCTAAACCGACTTTACCTGGAGGGAAATCACGAGGTATCGCACCGACGGAGCACACCGCCATGACCGCTTCACACCCCGCATCAGCCAATGCGCGCATGTTCGCTCGATGTTCAATCATGTGAGGTGGTTTACTTGCTTCTCCCTGATTGTGGTGTCGTTGAAGAAAGAACAGTTCTTTCTCCTCATCACCTGCTTGTAAGCGCATACACGTCAACGGGACATCTCCCCAAGGCGTTTCGACAGTTACGTCATCACGCCGAAGTAGAGTAAGCCCCGATTGCTTCATCTCATCACCAACAGTCATGTTGATGAGGCCTGTTCCTCCAATCACCCCAAGTCGTTTCATGTCACTGCCTCGCGTCTCTTGCATGTCAAACCTACGGCGAATGCGGGGTTGGAACCTTGCTTTCGCTGGTTCTTATGGGGGACGGTCGTCCAAGAGCGTCACTCGTTCAAACGAGCAATCAAATCTGCCTTCTTTCCAGAGACAGGTTTTCCTGCAGCCTTCAAGAGTTCCTTGAGTTCTGCAACCTTCATTGAATCGTAATCAGCACTCGGTGCTGCTTCTTCAGCAGGCGCTTCTTCAGCAGGTGCTTCTTCAGCAGGTGCTTTTTCAGATGCTGGTTCCATTGCCTCAGCAGCGTCAATAATTGAAGGAGTGGAGTCTTCTTCCTCTTCTTCGCCTTCTTCACCTTCCATAGCAGATGCAATTGCTGCTGCTTTCTTGGCTTTGATTTCAGCATCGCTACGAGCCTCTTCGGCGTGGATTTCATCAAGTGTTTTTCCGTTTTCTGCAACAACACCTGCTTGGAGCAGTTGACTCTTACGAATAGCTACAGACTTTACTGGATAAATTGGCTTGACTGCCTTGCGGATTTCCTCTTCCAATGTTCCGTCGAGGATTTGTGTTTGAATCTTCGAATAGGTTGCTTTGGAAGCAAAAGAGATGATCAAGTCTCGAGACTTTGAACGCATTGCTTGCTTGACCGAAGTCTGAACACGCTTTTGCGTTATTATGAGCGGCTTGAGGCGGATAAGGTATCCGTCAGTTGAAACAACATCCACGACATCGTCAACCTTGCCACGGTAGCGGCGGATTTGACGGCGGATATGATCGGTTTGGTGGTGGTGGCCGATAAATGTCGTAAGTGCATCTTGACCAACGCACTCATGGACACGGAAACGAAGGATGACGTGCATCTTCGTGAAATCGCCGTTGAATTCTTGTTGTGTCATTTCATAGATACGGCCGAGGATATGTTCATCAGACTCCCCCAGAGTTTCTCCAATTTTCTTAAAATCCCATGGTGTTCGAGGCGCACGAATTGTGTACCAAATCTTGTTCTTCCACTTGTCTCGTTGCTTACGTGCTGCTGCACGTGCCTTTACACTGATTTTTTTTGCCATTGTATCATCTCGGGGTGTTGTCTTGCGGGGGCTACCCCACTTGCAACTTGGCCACCAACCTCCCCTATTTGAAGAAGCCTCTTCGTCTCAACCAATATTTTCCGAGGAAGGATTCTTTTTCAGCGCGCTGATTCGGTAAACTCATGAGCATGAAGTCTACCCCAAGGTTGTGGGCCTCCATCATATCACATGGCGAGCAACTGCCAGTGCAGTAGCAGACGAGACGGTTGTTGCTGATGCAATAGCGTGGCTTGTTGGCGACCCTGAAATGGTTAACATTGAACAAACTACGTCATATCATGGCTCTGGATTACACATGGTGTCAGGTGTCTCGAAAAAGAAGGCCAACTCACTCAACTCCTTGTCTCGAATTGGAACAGAGAATCTTCAAGCGCTTCTCGAAGACTTGGAAATCCGCTTTGATGAAAACAATACTCTACATTTCCGATTAGACCTCAATGAATTCATTGATGGCCAAGTCGTTCTCGCTGCACCGGGTGAAGTCATCACCATCAAATGCCATACGAAAGTAGAGGTATACCCTGGCCAAGTTGCTCTTGATGAATGCAAGAAAGTACTACAAGCAGCCATGGTAAAGGCCGTTACATCTGAATAATTCTTAACGAAAGTCACCACTGCACTAAGTTGAAAACCTAGTGCAATGAGCATTCGATATGGATGTGAAGGTTCGCGCCATCATACTCTCTCTGATGTTGATGCTCTGCTTAACCATCCTTCCACAAGGGTCGACATCAGATGCAGAGACGGTCAATGAACCACCACATTGCAATGCAGACCGGAATGGTACCTGGACCATGGGGCTCATCTCGTGTTCGAACAACGTAAGCGAAGGGTATACGCTCTTTTCACCGATGCCTTCGACTACAAGTTATTTGATTGATTATCAAGGTAGAGAAGTACATTCATGGGAATCACCAGGAGCTCACCGCCCCGCTCTTGCATCGTATTTACTGGAAGATGGAGACCTTCTGCGTACGGCGAACATTGCTCAACAGGCAGTGGGAGATTTTAGCGGTGGAGGAACCGCAGGAAAAATTGAACGAATAGCCTGGGATGGGAGCAATGAATGGTCGTGGGAATACTCTTCCATGGAGTACATTACCCATCACGATATTGAACCAATGCCGAATGGCAATATTCTCGCAATTGCGTGGGAAGATAAAACAGAGGCTGAAGCATTGCAGGCCGGTCGAAACCCCGCTATTGCAAGTGATGCACCCGGAGGTAACGCCAATGTTTGGCCAGACCATATCATCGAGATAGAACCGCTCGCCAATAACCAAGCCAACATCGTGTGGGAATGGCATGCATGGGATCATTTGATTCAAGATTACGATGCCTCTGTCGATAACTTTGGAGTGGTAGCAGACCATCCAGAATTGCTGGATATCAATTTTATCGGCGCCACCGGAAACCAAGCAGGGCGTGCTGATTGGATGCATTGTAACGGAATCGATTACAACGCCCTACTCGACCAGATTGCTCTCTCGTGTAAGAACACTAACGAGTTCTACATTATCGACCACAGCACAACGACTGCGGAAGCAGCAGGCCACACTGGAGGGAATTCCGGCAAAGGTGGCGATTTCTTGTATCGTTGGGGGAACCCGCAAGCTTACGATGCTGGACTGTCAAGTGACCAGCAGTTGTTTGGACAACACGATGTTCAATGGATTGAACAAGGAAGGGAGGGAGCTGGTGACTTTTTGGTCTTCAACAACGGTAACGGTCGTCCATCCAGTTTCTCATCTGTTGATATCATTCCAACCACCTATGTGGACGAAAACTATCCCCTACAAGCCAACGGAACCTGGGGACCGAATGTCTCAAGTTGGTCTTGGGGTTTGGGTCAAAACATGTATGCGCAATCCATTTCAGGTGCTGAACGCTTACCAAACGGAAACACACTGGTTACTTTTGGCACCAAAGGAACGCTGTATGAAGTAGATTTGGATGGAGAGATTGTTTGGGAATACATCAGCCCAATTACGAATCAAGGTACACTCACTCAAGGAGAGGTGATTCCTGATGGCAACAATGCTGGGACAACTGCAAATGCTATTTTCAAAGTTCGACGTTATGCCGGAGACTTTGTCGCTTTTTCGGATAAAGATATGTCACCAGGAGATTATCTTGAAACTTGGACTGATCTCTGTCCAAATGAAGAATCACTACCATGGGATTCAGATGGCGATGGATGCATCGATGATTCAGATGCCGATTCTGTTCTTGACCCCGAGGATATATGTAATGGATTCGATGATTTACTCGACCGAGACAATGACTCAATTCCAGATGGTTGCGACTCTTTAGTTGACGCAGATGGCGACGGAGTTGCAGATAGTATAGATTTGTGCCCAGGCTATGATGATCTCGTGGATGTGGATAATGATTCAATTCCAGATGATTGTGATGACCTTCTCGACAATGATTCTGATGGCATATCGAATGAGTTGGATCTCTGCGAAGGTTTTGATGATACGTCGGACATAGATGGCGATGGAACTCCAGATGGCTGTGACGCAATTGAACCAGAATCTGATAATTCCTCAAACAATTCCGAACAAAGTTCTGGAGACGGTCTGGGTAACTCAAGCAATACTTCAACACCACAAGGGAATAACGAAACTAAAAATCAAACTGTTAACATGGACAATGATGATACGGACGCATTGACGGAGATGCAAAAAGATTCAGATGGACTGGAAATGTCTCCAAAAATCATCTCTTCATTTCTTCTGATTGTTTCAGGAACGTGGATACTATTCTACGTAATCGCATCACAATTCTTTGGCTCTAAGAAAAATGAAGACAATATGAAGAGTGAGGTATTCTTCCTCGAATATGGCATTCAAGATTCAACTGCTGAATTCGCCCATGTCAGTCCTATGGTTGAATTACCGTCTCTTGAACCACCAGCACCGATTGAACCTCCCGCCCAAAACGAGGGCCTCAATCCACCACCGATACCGATAGAGGGATTACCTCAAGGATGGACAATGGAACAATGGACGCATTATGGCCAGAAATGGTTAGATGCTCAATAGTCGACAGATTTTCTCAAAGGCTTCATGTAGCACAAGCGCTTGGGGTGATTGAGGATTTACCATGACTCACGTTGTAACTACCGCTTGCGTTGACCACAAATACCAAGAATGCGTAGCAGTTTGCCCTGTAGAAGCATTTCGAGAAGCAGACCGATATTTGATTATCGACCCCGACGAATGTATTGACTGTGGTGCATGTATTCCAGAGTGTCCTGTTGATGCTATCTTTGCTGATACGGACGTCCCAGGTGATGAAGAACATTGGATTGACCGAAATGCTGAAGAAGCAATTGATGCAGACATCGCTGAAGGTGACACACCCGTCCTTGCAGATGATTGAAAGTTGTTCGAGAATCAACTGAGATTGTATCGAAAACAAGAACCAATGTTCATGAAGGGCGCATCCTAGGAGGGATTGATTGGAATGGTTCGAACCGACTTTACTCAACTTAGAAACGGCAGTGATTTGATCAAGCGTGGCTTTGCTCGAATGCAACAAGGCGGCGTTATCATGGATGTCGTAGACCCAGAGCAAGCGGCAGTAGCCGAAGACTCTGGTGCAGTCGCAGTCATGGCACTCGAGCGAGTTCCTGCCGACATTCGCCGAGACGGTGGAGTTGCCCGAATGAGCCACCCAGACATGATACAAGGCATCCTCGATTGCACTTCAATACCTGTCATGGCAAAAGCACGTATCGGCCACGAAGGTGAAGCAAGAATCCTCGAATCAATGGGCGTCGACATGGTTGATGAATCTGAAGTTCTCACACCAGCAGACCCATACTTCCACATCAACAAAAAGGATTACACCATTCCTTTTGTTTGTGGAGCCACTGGACTTGGAGAAGCAGTCCGTCGTATTTACGAAGGCGCCTCGATGATCCGAACCAAAGGCGAAGCTGGAACTGGAAATCTTGTCGCTGCTGTAACCCATGCTCGACTCATCGACCAAGAGATTCGACAAATTCAATCGCTTGATGATGATGGAATCGAAAAAGTAGCACACATGATTGCAGGACGCTATCAAGTTCTCGCAGATGCCTCTGAATTACCCGGTCTTCACCCAATGACTCCCTTCGGGCCAATTGACGATACGATGAGTGAGGGACTACAAGCCATTCTCCATGAAGTAAAGGAAATGGGACGGCTACCCGTTGTGACATTCTCTGCAGGTGGAATCGCTACTCCTGCTGATGCATCACACATGATGCGCCTCGGTATGGACGGAATCTTTGTTGGATCTGGAATCTTCAAGTCATCTGACCCTAAGACAATGGCAGACGCCATTGTTCTGGCAACTGCACACTTTGACAATGCTGAAAAAGTCACTGAAGCAATGGCAATGACTGTTGGTAAGGCAATGAAAGGTGATGAACTCGAAACATTGGATGTTCAATACGCCCAACGTGGTTGGTAATCAGTCCAAGGGATTGGAGATACCAACTTCGCCAAGCGTCCATTTGAGCGTCTTTACAACACCATCGAGTGCTTTGTGATTACGAGCAGCTTCTTTCATGCCATCTCTGTCTTCATTCTTACGGCACTCTTCAAACCAAGACTTCCACTCTATACGTTTGAGTTCAGCACGATTTAACATTTGTTCGATTTCTTCCCAGGAACGGTCGTAACTTCGATGAGGAGTAGAGTCGGAGGACATGGGCTTCATTTTGATGCGAAATGCCGAGGTATTTTATTCAAACGGAAAATTGATTAGTCTGTTATCGGGATACGACAGTCCTCAAAAACACTGTTTTCTTTCAATTCCACACCATCGCCAACGATGACATTTTTCAAACGCGACCCCTTTCCAATCGTGACACTACGTCCTATGACGGTATGCGTAAGGTGACAATTTTCCCCGACCAAGCAATCAGACATTATGAGGACATCTTCGAGATGAGCACCTGAACCAATTTGACTGTTTGCTGAAACGACGGAACCTTTCATCGAACCTCTCATTTGCGCACTTTGAGCAACAAAATTCCCGTCTTCAAAATCCCCATTAGGAAGCGGAAATGGGAGTGTATTACGTTGAGCTATGAGTGTGTGTTGGGCACGAATTAACTCAGAGGGATGTCCGACATCAAACCAGACACCATCAATCGTTTTCGCATACATTGGCCATCCTTTTTCCAGCACCATTGGGAACAGTTGTTTGCTAAAGTCAAATTTCTCTCCTTCTGGAACGAGTTCAAGAACTTCTGGTTCAATAATGTACAGACCTGCATTGATTACATTGCTAAAAGCCTCTTCAGCAGTTGGCTTTTCCTTGAAACGACAGATATATCCTTGGCGTAATTGACCATCAAGATTCCCCAAGTGAGATTCTGAAAGTCCGACGATTCCAAACTCTGTTGGGTCTTCAACTTCCCAAAGCGCCATGGTGACTTTTGCTCCACTCTCTCGATGAGATTTGAGTAAAGCACGTATATCAAAAGAAGCAACTGAATCGCCGGAACCAACAACAAAAGTCTCAGTCAAATGTTCTGCTAAAAGTCGTACGCTACCTGCGGTCCCCATTGGTGTAGATTCCTGGTTCACCCATGCTTGAATTGGGCGCTCGCCAGAGTTCCACGACTGGACATGCTGTTCCAACTGCTCACCACGGTAGCCAGTGGTCACAACAACAGTATCGATTGAAGCATCATGCATTGCATCTTTAACAAAATCAATAACGGGTCGCCCTAAAACTTCTACCATTGGTTTTGGACGAGTAAGCGTAAGAGGTCGAAGACGAGAACCCTGGCCGCCAGCCATGATGACACCGAACAAGAAAACACCTCAGCGTCGTCGTGTAGCATTCATGTCGATTTTACGCATCGACTTTTTCTTACCTGACTTGGCCTTTCTTTTGGATGAAGATGCGCCGTCGCCTTCTCCAATTCCACCAAAAGTGATTCCGCCAGAGTTGAGGAGTGTTGAAACGAGTTCATCAGCAACTTCAGCAGATTCAGCACCTGTTTTCATTTCTGCATTCACAGAAGCATTATGATCGGTCATCCATGACTTTCGCTCATCTCGGGCCATGTTGAGTTTGTCACGAACCTTGTTGACGTCAACCATAAGTTCAGTGATTTTATTGTGCATCTCATCAGATTTTTGTCGTAGTTCAAGGAATTCGTTGTGCAGTCGGTCGCCTTCAGCCTTCAAGAAGTCCCGGTGTGCAAATGCCTCGTCCACATCAGGGGACAAAACATCTGCCCGAGAAACGGCTCCAAGCATGTCTTGGTGGGCAGCATCGGCTTCAGCACGCAAGGTTTTGATAGCAGAGTCCAAATCGCTCAAGTCAACTTTAATCATCTCAAAATGAGTAACTTCAGGAGCGAGTTCTTCAATTCGAATCTTCATTTCCTTAATTCGCTTAATCATTTCTTTTTCCTTCTTTTGTCCTACAGATGAAGTTTCAAAAGTGGTTTCAAGGGAATGGACTTCATGCTTGAGTTTCGCATATTCTGCTGTAGCCGATTTCTTTTCACCCTTCTCATCACGTCGCCCTCTCGCTTGGCCAATGATGTCTCGAAGTTGTTGTTGGAGTGCATTGCGCTTTTCCTTGAACATTTTAATTTCCGCTCGAATAGCCTTCATTTCAGTTAACACGAGGTCAATCTTTTCTCGGTGTTCTTTGTATTGACCTTGAATAGCATTGCGTTTATCTGCAATTGTTCGAGCTTGGTCACTGAAAGAATTACGGGTGTTACGCATCTTTCGAACACGTGCTTCCATACCCTGCAATTCTTCTTGAAGGTCAGAGTCTGGACTCGGGGTCGCTTCATCAGGTCTTCCGCGCATGCACTGTGCACAGAGTTACCCATTTCAAATCTACCCATTGGGATAAAGGGAGTTAAGCCCCGATATTTCCGAAGATATTATTGATTTTAATAAAAATACCAAGCGAGATTCCGATAATTCCGATAAGATTTGCAGTCACTGAACTGAAGTTTCGAATACGTTCAAGGTATTTGGTTCGAACTCGAACATTGATTTGACGCCCGATAATCAAATCCCCACTCAACTCTTCCAAACGAACAGAAACTGTAGCCTCGCCAAATCGTTCTGGTAAAAGAGACTGCCACGCCACTGTCCCATCTCGAAGTAATCCAGACATCAATCCAAGAACATCGTCATCACCTGATGCCGCCAACGGAAGAGGTTTGGATGACCACCAATGCCGCTCACCTGGATTCAAGCGATAGGTCATCGCTAAATCGTGAGGTCGGAAATCAGGGGATTGAACGCGAACAACAATGCTCCGAGGTGTTTCTGATAAATTGTGTATAAGTGTGAAGAGATTGGCACGCTCGTGTACGACATTTTCCATGTCTACTTCAAACACGATACCAGAAGTCGTACTCGAACGACCAGCACCAAGATCTTCTTCGATCCGACCAATCATTCGGAAAAATGCTGGGCATGAACCCTCGATGTGGTGAATGATAGTAAGCCATTCTTCCATAGTAAAAACAGGATGGTTTTGAACAAGTTTCATTCCCTTTTCAGTGAGCACTTCGGACAATTCCGATTCCATTGTTTTGAAGTCCAAACCCTTCGAATGGCGGTAAAGGGTCATCAGTATTTTTTCACGAGCAAATTGCGGGTCAGTATCCTTTTCGAAACATGCTTCGATTTCCTTTGAATAGACTTCATATTCAGAGCGAAGAAGAGGATCCATGTGAGTTTTGACTAAGTCATCGAAGACCATTTCGAGAGTCGATGGATGAATAGGGGGCGTGTATGCATTCAACAGACCAGTTCGCTCATCCATGTTGAACGGTCGGGACCGAGTCGGTATGTGTTGTCCGAGTGAAAGAGCGAGGGTAGAAAAGGAAAGAAGAAGAAGGATTCTTCCATTCAATGAACTGATGTCATAAACGAATATGCCACCAATCAATAAACTTGACATGATTCCAAAAGAGAGAGCCCAAGAGTGCTTCGAGCGTGCACTGTTAAGCAAATCAGCAAGACTCTCATATCCGTGTAAGGACTGAACAGACAGGTGTTTTTGATTCAGTCGTTCAACTTCGTTCTCAAAGTTTCGAATAGACAATTCCACTCGATGCCGATGAAAAATTTGAACCAAAATAGAACCGAGTAAAATAATGAAAGTAAGAGCGGTGAGAGCCATGGCAAAACTCATTCCAACCGTTGGTTCTATCTTCCCCCACCATTGTGGGGAGCTTGAAGAAAAAGCAAGGGCTCCAAATGAGGTGAGGATGGAAAAGGCAGGAAGGATGAGAATCAACCGAAGTCCAGAACCGAGGAGTTGTCGATCAATCGCAAACCAGAACCTTTCTGAGTTCAGAATTCCTTCATCCTGTTTGGAATCGGTATCCGAATCGGGCAGGGTCTCCTTCTCGGTCTCTGTCATGTAAATCACCAGGATTCAATCACACTAAACCATTAACCTTTATTCTCGAGAAACTCGAACCAGTATCTTGGAAGCGAAATCCGTTGAAATCTGTGCGGCAGGTGTTCCTGAGAAGGAATAACCATCAGCAGTTCGGGAAATTTCTGTACCGATAGAAACACCCTGTTGGCTGAATACAGCACTATCTGATGCGCTGAAGAAGAGCGCCTCTATTTGTCCTGAAGCCCCTACCTCAATACTGTCTAGTGAACGAACTTGAGATTGAGTCGACTGAATTCGCTTCGAAATGTCCGGAGTCGCAAGAGGAATATCTCGACCACTTGGATCGAAATCTGGCTGTCCGAGAAGAAGGCTCATGGCAACTTCCAAATCATCATCGAAAGCATGTTCTAAGCGACATGCAGTAGCGTGAATATCTCCTTGAAAAGAAAGTTTAGCGAGAAACACTTCAGCTAACCGATGACGTCGCTTCATCTTTTGACCGTGAACCATTCCTTTGACAGTAAGAGTTGCGCCTTTGTAAGGAACATAATCGAGCATCCCTTTTCCAGCCAAGCGCTGTACCATCTCTGTCGCTGAGGCAGGAGAAACACCGAGTGCACTGGCCAAATCTCCGTTACGGACAGGCTGAGATGGTTGTTTTTCATGAAACTCATACATCGTTTCAAGATACTCATCTTCGAATTCTTGGAAATGGCCGTTCATGGTATTCTCTCCGTATCAGTCTCTACTCTACTGTTCTGCTGAAAAAACTTCCTCACATGCCGGGCATCGAATAGAGCCTGCATAGCCTTGAGGTATTCGCAATGATTGTTGGCATTCAGGACAGTGAACTTCTACCTTT
>TARA_B110000444_G_scaffold139464_1_pt1 | contig 11264 bp, 10 predicted proteins | sample TARA_B110000444 | Tara Oceans TARA_B110000444 (sample SAMEA4398370) | marine metagenome | biome: Polar Biome; feature: [SRF] surface water layer (ENVO:00010504); material: water (ENVO:00002006), including particulate matter (ENVO:01000060) such as... | depth 5 m | reverse complement strand
GGGCCTCGCAGCTATGAGGGTCAGATGCAAGATTTTGCCTGGGTAAACCAAGGGGGAAGCGAACCAAAAATTCTGGACATCAAACGGGCCGTACGAATGCTCTGGTCAGCTTGGTTAATTGTTTTAGTACTAGCGCTATCTATTGCCTTCTGGGGATGAAAGACAGAGTACGAATGCTCTTACCTGGTCAAGAATTGGCCTATTAGCTATAAAAACAATAAATATATCGAGACTTTTCGAACGCACTTATTGATAGGACGAAAGTCCGACAATGGGATATCACATGCCGCTGGTTGCCTGAACCAAGGTTCTGACTGGTATCTATCTATAACTTTGATGAAAGACTCGTGTGATGCGCTCAACAATCTTGACATTTATTTTTTTAATCTTCGTTGTTGCCTGCTCTGCGATTTCTTCCTCTGAGTCCTCTGATTCTGAATCGGCAAAAGAGAGCGAGAATATAGGCGAATCTATTTCGCAAACATTTGAACCAGATAGCTCGAAAATTGTTCAGAGCTCAACTCTGATGGTTAAGGCACAACACCCAACGCTTCAGTGTCTTAACTCATCATTTGACAAATTTATCGATGTCTTCGGCATGTATGTCATCGGAACTCCCGGAGCGCCGCTCGCATATGTGAAGCACACCGCTAATGTCCTAGCGCAGTACATCGATAACGACGAAGACGGGTTCCCGGATGACTCTAAAGTTCTTAGCTTTCTCGTCGATAATAATTTTGTTGTTCCTGTCTGGAGTGAAAGTGATCGAGACCCGTTCTTCGAAGGTTTGAGGGGGACATACTGCGAAGACAACTTAGGGATGGCCGCGAGCATGTATTACGAGTATGACCAGTGGGCTATCGGAGGAATAGAAAAAGCAGGTACTTGGGATACAAACCTAGAAGAGGTTTGGCATGTAGTTTCAGTCGGTTGGTATAACTCCTACCCAACATATTTTGGCGATAACCCAGGAAGCAGCCACTTGACGGCGGCCATGGACCTAGCCCGCGGGGGGCAATTCGAAACGATACCGAGCAGTTATCCGCAAAATGCTTGGTATCGCTATTACGACGAAAGCTGCAGCTATGGTTGTCAGGTCCACGAGTATTTCTATTGGCTGCTGATGACCAACATCGGTGCCCTTGATGATGCTCTCACCGGTAGATGTCAAGATGTTCGGGATGAGTGGCGCCTATGTACCAAATCTCAGATGGAGGAAACCGACGCTCTAGCATTTGACCTCTTCAACAACCAGGGGTTTAATCTCCCGGCGAACATTCCAGACGGCAGCTATCAATTCACTAAATAACCTGAGGGTCGTAGGTTCAAATCTAACTCCCGTCACTAAGCCAGGCCCCTGTCCTCGTTGACAAGAACGCAGCCGTTTCCGGGTCATGTCAAACCCCTGTCAAACAGTCCGGTTCGGAGACGCGTTGGTGGAAGCCGGATTAGGTTCGTTTCGGGCGCTCAGCTTGCTGGGGGAATATCTCGATCCTGGAGGTCGACGACGATGTACCAATTGATGGTCTCTTTGCCGGGCTTGGCGGCACGGATACCCGTTGAAACAACCCGAGTGCGTATCGGTAGACATCCAACAGGACGACCGTTTCTAACTCGTAGCCAGAAGTGCCATTGGTTTTTTGAGTTGTAGATGGAACTGAGAGAGTCAGATGAAGGTGTCAGCCGGTGCAAATGAAATAGACGCTTTTGAACGAAAAGCAAGATGAGTGTTTAGATGGCTATGAGTAACCAAAAATCTATGAGACAATTTTTCTGCACCCAACCAAAGGCGTATTTATGAAAATGGATTCGGAAGACTATATTGATATTCTCTCGGCGAGAGCAGCAGACGCTCGTGCCATAATCATGTTCTTTGCCGTCTTCCATACTGGGCTGCTTGTCGTGTTGGGATTTGCAGGGACCGGGTTGCAAGACTCGGGAACTCAACTTGCGTTAACAGCTGTCACGATCCTTACTTCGCTTTGGACGTTGTTCTTCCTTGACGACTGTATGCAAGATATTTTTGCCTGCGGGAAAGATCTTTCTGATGGTTCTGAAGATTTTAAAGCCAGCCATATTGGCCGCCGTTTCATAGCAGTTCCACTACCAGCGTTTAGGGTCGTGAGCGCAGTTGTTATCGCGTTAATCGTCGTGGCTGAAGTGTTAGCTATCTACTAGCCAGCGACACAACCCTATAAACGGAAGCTTTCTGTAAGAGCTTTTTAGCAACAGTTCGGATCAAAAAAACAACAAAGCTAGCGCAGCGCGTTGGACTGATGGTGCATCAGATCGATACCTGCTTGAAACAAGATTCTCATCAGGCTATTGAACTTTTGCCCAACGTACTGTGAAAGTAAAAGCTCGGAAGAATCAGGCGGACACCAACTCGTCTGAATAGGATCTTGAGATGGGAACCGACGCGCATCGCATTAGTACTGAACCCGACCGGTTCGCTGCAGTTCACATATCGCAGGGATTCCGGGTTGGCGATCTTGTCTTTGTGTCAGGGCAGGCGGCGGTAAACGAACATGGTGAAGTTGTCGGTATTGGAGATTTCGCTGCTCAGGCCCGCCAGGCAGTGCGAAATCTTGAGCGCGTTCTCGACGCAGCGGGTTCGGGTCTGGATCAGGTGATCAAGGTCACCATCTTCGTGACCGATATGTCTCATTTCCCTGAAGTGGTCGAATTGCGTCGAGAGGTGTTTAGCGTGCCGTATCCCGCTGACACAATCTGTGAGGTTCGGGCCCTGGCGTACCCTGAGCTGATGTTCGAAATTGAAGCCGTCGCACTCGCCGATGGCCGAACTATCGATGCGACAAAGATTTAAAGGCGCAGAGACTTGAGAACGAAATAATTATTGCATCGAGAAGAAACTCGGAAGTAAATAACTCAGTTGTGGGGTAACGAGTTTGGTTTCATGAATCAGTTCGCTGTGCGTGACGCAACAGAAGCGAGATGCTTTCCGATTGGCATCAATAGGGGCATCTCGCGCTTTCGTCCTCAAAGATACAGGCGATATACTAGCGTGTCGCTATGACCGAGACTGTAGGGCGGAGGGCTCCGGGGCAGACGGTTCAGGAGGTATTGCGAGCGGATGCAATCGCTCCTCCCGAAGCGCTGTTGCGTGAATACCCACCTAATTATGTAGACAACCACGAAATATCGGTCGATCGCTACTTGACCAAAGAATGGCATGATCTCGAAGTAGAGCATGTATGGCGCAAAGTATGGCAGATGGCTTGCCGGCTTGAAGAGCTGCAAACAGTAGGCGACCATGTGGTGTACGAGGTAGCTACCGAATCAGTCATAGTAGTGAGAACCGGGACGGAAGCCCATGACGTGCGTGCTTATATCAATTCCTGTCTTCATCGTGGAACGCAACTCCGTAGCGAAGGAGGTAATGTTCAAAGATTTAGATGTCCCTTCCATGGCTTCACATGGGATTTAGAAGGCCAGCTAGTGCATATTCCCAATAGCTGGGATTTTCCGGATGTTGTCCCTCAAGAGTTTTGTCTCCCGGAGGCGCAAATAGCTTTTTGGGGCGGGTTTGTTTTCATCAACTTTGATGAAGATTGCGAGCTATTCGATAGCTATATCGAGGTCCTCGACGAAGAGTTCAAAGACTTTCCACTTGAAGATCGTTGGAAAGCCGCTCACGTTGAAAAGGTGATGCCCTGCAATTGGAAACTTGCACTTGAAGCGTTCATTGAAAGCTTCCACATTGGAGTAACTCATCCTCAAACAGCAGCTTATGTGGCTGATGCCAACACTCAATACGACATCTTTCCCGGTTCACGTCATGTCAACCGGATGATCACTTTGGAAGGAATCCCTAGCCCCAACTTGGGTAACGTTCCCGCTGAGGAAACTATCCGCAAAATGCAACGCGACGTTCCCTTCCACGGAGGAGAACTGATCGTTGCTCAAGAAGGGGACCGTGTACGCGATCTCTTAGCCGAGCGAGCCAGAGAAAAACTGGGAGCATCAGCTCGAGCAGACATGAGTGACCTGTCGACCTCTGAAACTCTTGATGCGATCGAGTACTTCTTGTTTCCGAATCTTGTTCCTTGGGCAGGTCAAGGGGTACCGATTTGTTACCGATTCCGACCTAATGGAAATGATCCACATAGCTGCATCATGGAAATAATGTTGCTTTTTGCTAAACCAGATGAGGGAGATCCTCCGCCTCCACCCCCGACAGTGAAACTCACCCTGGAAGATTCATGGAGTAACGCGACGGCCCTAGGGGGCGCCGGAATGGTAGTCGATCAAGACACAGACAACCTGATCCGGATTCAGCGAGGCCTGCAGGCCAACAAACGCGGATCGGTGACTTTGGCGGCATATCAAGAAAGTCGAATTCGTCACTTCCATCAAACCCTGGATCACTACTTGGGTCTCGAACGATAACTTCTGGTGATCGAATGACGAGCCGGCAAAGTTACTGCCGCCCAGGAAGTTGCATCGCTTTGTGGTGCTAGCCAACGCCGAGGGCAGAACGTCGGGCACCCACAAGCCGTGAATGAAGTTCAAAATTAGGAACGCGCGTACGAAACGTCACTAGCGATGTAATTGCCTGAAACCTACAAAATGATGGGCGACTGCATATTCCGCTCCTGCACGCTCTAGTCCTAGGGATCCGTGATGGTTGCTCAGCGGCGTCAATGTCCGTGGGGCTGGTCAACTGCTGTTTGCAAGGCAAGCGTCGTGGCGGCTACGGTCCAATCATGGCGCGTGTCGTGTTCTGTCATCATTTCGAACAGGAACGGTGTGTGTTCAGTGTTTGAACCCAGCCAGTATGAGTTGGTCGACTTTGGTGCCGGGAGAAAGCTCGAGCGTTTTGGTACAGAGCTGTTGGATCGGCCCAGCCCAGCTGCCGTGGGTATCGCCATCGCAGACCCTGGTTTGTGGGGGGAAGCCTCGGCGCGTTTTGAGCTTGATCGAAGTGGTAAGGGTCAATGGAGCGAGGGAGTGTCTCGTGCATCATCGGCTGGGGTCGGAGGCATGCCGTGGTCAGTGCACCACGGTGACAGCCGCCTTTTGATGCAGCTAGGAGCGTCAGGCAACGTCGGGTTGTTTCCCGAACAGGCAGGCAACTGGGACTGGATTGCGAATCAGGTCGGCCAGTGCCATAGAAGCTTGGTGTCCGGCCGCCCTCGTGTGCTCAATCTCTTCGCTTACACGGGCGGTGCCAGCTTGGCCGCTGCGATAGCGGGCGCTGAGGTGACCCACGTCGATTCGTCGGGACCGACTGTGGCATGGGCAAAGCGAAACGCTGAGGCATCGGGAATAGCGGATCTGCCCACCCGTTGGCTTGTGGAAGACGCGATGAAGTTCATGGAGCGTGAGTACCGCCGTGGTAACTACTACCACGGCGTGATTGCTGATCCACCGACATACGGGCATGGGCCGAATGGTCGACCATTCAAGTTCAGTCAACATCTCGGAGAGTTAATGGAGTTATGTGGAAAACTGCTCGGGGTATCGGTTGGAGCGCTTTCGGACACCCACACGCAGATGGTCAACCCGCTAATCTCGCGTCGGTTTTTCTTGTTCAGTTGCCACGCTCCCGGGTTTGGTCCGACTGAAGCCGAATTAGCAGTATCTCGGGTGTTGCAGGACTCTGGTGGTGCTCAGATAATGGGTCGGACGTTGGTTCTTGAGTCCAGAGACGAGCGGAAGTTAAATGCTGGCGTCGCAGTCCGATGGAGCGCACCCGCTCGTTGATTGAGCCAGAGAAGTTTTCGGTCCAGATTGTTCGCCCCGACGGAAAGGTCGATGATTGAGCCCTGGGCCCGCTGAAGTACGCCAGATAGCTTTTTCGGCAGCAATGCCTGTCCTCGCGTGGTAAGCGTTCGTCCACGGGTTTTGGAAGTTGATGACCGTAGAGGCTAAATAATGTTGTGGAGTCTAAGTTGTTCTCATCTATGAATCTAAATTTTTTGCGTTCCTGATTGAGGCCGCTAGAGATTACGCGAGTCTTAACGGTAGGTGCGGCAAAAGTCGATTGTGGCTCGCTCGTTAGTGATTAGCCAGACATAGCTATCCTCATCGAAATAACAAAGACCTAGGTAATTATTGTTCTTTCTTCAGACGCTTGTGGTCTCTGCCTAAGGTTCGACCCTCTGAGTTGAAAGCCCCAGAGATTTAAGTGCTGTTATCGTCAGTCGAGCCCAAACTTCTTCCCAAAGAGCAGAGCTCTATCATGTATGTTGAAAAGAGGAATCAGTCAGAGGCAATGGGGGAGTGCACAGGATGAAGTTTGGTTTAATGGCTGCGAATTTAATGGGAAATGTCGAAGGGGTTGCGGTGGGAGCACTAGCTCGTGCCGCTGAAGAAGTTGGGTTCCATTCGATTTGGGCCGCAGAACACGCAGTGGTGCCAGTGGAATACTCATCCACCTACCCCTACGACGAGGGAGGTCGCCTATTTAAAGGGGCGAGCCAACTCGACATTGCTGACCCTTTGATCTGGCTTGCTTTCGCGGCTGCTGTAACCACCAAGATTCGGCTAGCAACAGGAATTCTTATTCTTCCTCAGCGTAACCCTGTTGTTGTTGCTAAAGAGATTGCCAGTCTTGATCGACTTAGCAATGGGCGATTAGATCTTGGTATCGGATCAGGATGGCTACGAGAAGAATTCGATGCGTTAGGTGTGCCATTTGAAGCCCGTGGAGCCCGAACAGATGAGTACCTTCGTGCTCTTCGTGTCCTTTGGTCAGAAACTGAAGCTGAATTCCATGGGGAATTCGTTGATTTTGCTCCTGTGTATTGCCAACCCAAGCCAAGCCAAAGTTCGATACCAATACTTGTTGGAGGGCATTCAGATCGCGCGGCGCGAAGGGCAGGAGAGTTGGGAGACGTGTTCTTTCCGGCGGAACGACCAGTTGAGACACTCGCGTCGCTTCACTCAGCAGCAAAGCAATATGCCCGTGACGCAGGTCGAAACCCTTCATCTATCGCGTTGTGGACTACTTCAACTGGGGATCGCGAACATTTAGAACAACTTATTGAAGTTGGTGTTACTCAGGTAATGGTCCCATCGCGACCTCCCGAACAGCTCCAAGATCGATACGCTCAACTTATTATTGATTACAGCACCAAGTGAAAAGTGTCGGCGTATCTGTACTCCCGAAAAGACGGATTAGCTGATGGCAGACGATGATGTTCTGATGTGCATACGTTAGTGGCTAGTCAAACAAGAATATTAAAGCTAGTTTCTTCGAGGTAAGTCACCTGGCTTGCCTTGACCGATAGGTGGATAACAATGTCTCATCATGTGGTAGTGAAGTTTCCGTGCAAAGAAGGTAAAGGCGAAGAGTTTCTGAGCGTGTTAAAGGGCGCCCTTGTTGACACCCGTGCGTTTGAAGGCGTTCAGCTAGTAGACGTCTATGTAGATGCCGATAAGCCTGACGACATAATTCTTTTAGAAGAATTTGATGCACGAGCTAACCAAGAGGCCTATCTAGGATGGAGAATGGAAACCGGGATGCTTGATCTCATTGGCCCATTTATGGCTGGCGCTCCAACTTTCACGCACTTAGAATCAAGAGATATCTAAAGCAGACACTTAGAAATGAATATCCGATTAACAATTGGGTTACGTTATTGTCTGCCGAAGTCGTGTCTGAGTTCGGTTTCTCACTTAAGGACATAGTTGAATGCTTTTTCAAATCGACTATTCAGTATTTCAAGCCAGCAGGCGCGATGCGCTCACTGCCTTTGGGACGTTCACACAAGAACAACTTGAATCATTGTTAGACGACCATGATGTTGAGCTGATTGGTCGTTGGCACTGTTTGGGTGAAGGAACTGGAACAATGATCGTAGAAACAGACGACGCCACAAAATTTGCTGCGTTTCAACTTGCTTGGGCTGCTGTGTGTGACATGCGAGCCAAGCCGGTAATGACTGATGTGCCAGCGCGTGAAGCTATTCAAAAATATTTCATGGCATAGATCTCGCAGTTACATGTAGAGGCTATGCGCTGGTTAAATCTTATTCCTCGGTCAGAACTATTTCTGCCAAGGCTCGCGATAAGGCGGGTGCCTAGTTTGAAAAACTTGCAGCAAAGTTTCGTATCGAAGCAATGGAGCTAGGTAACTTATAGACGTCAAAACCTTGCACCATGCTGCCAGCACCGTGGAGTGTGCCGTTGCAGTGAGCATCGCAACAACACGAAAGGCCGCCCCCGAAGGAGCGGCCTAGTCGTTTATCTAATTAGTTTTTAGCGACCAGCTGAAGCTAGTCGTTTACGTTAGGGCTGATGGATTAGCAACCGCCATTTTCTTTGTCCCAAGGACAGTTGGGGGAGCCGCCGTTGCCATCGACAATATCGCCGATAATGTTCCAAGTCTGACCGGTTGCATCAAACTTACTGAAATCAGAGCCCTCGATCGCGAAGGCGTCTTTGGCTCCGTCTAGCTCATAAGCCACACCGTCCATCATCAGCGGATGGTAAATATCGATGCTGCGAGCAGCAAGCATGACATTGGTTCGGCTCATTCCCCCTGGCAGTTCGTTCGCTACACGAAGTGTTTCAGTCCATGGGTAAGCGAAGAAATAACCGGTCGCTAGAAGTGAAATAGATGGATCAAGTCCGCCAGCTTTCAAGGTGTCGTTGAGGAACGCAATAAACGGTTCATCGGTGTACTGAGGATCCGTTGAGTCCTTCACGCCTCCGCCAACAACCCACCAGCTATCCGCTGCCATTCCAGCCGGAGCCATATATGCAGCTATGGCCTTGCAGACAGATGGAGTGAAAGCAGCCGAAAGGCGCTCAAGAAGACCTGAGGCCTCGACTTCTTGAATCGCTAATAGACATGGATTGCCTGCGGTCATCGAAATGAACACATCAGGGTCAAACGCCGCAATAGTTGTTACCTCGTTGGTCAACGTCGGCGCAGCCGGGTCATGACGGACAGGTAGGTATTCGCTTACAACGTCAGGGTTATTCTCAGCGTAATATTCGAAGCCCTTCTCGTATGCTAAACCGAAATCGTTATCCATCACTAAACCTGCAACCTTGACTGGTAGTTCATCGGCAAGGTTGCTCTTAATCCAAGTGCCCCACAAAACAGCCTCGGTCAGATAGGACATCTGATGACTAGTAGTCCATGGATGGTTAACTGGATCGCCCCATGCTGGGTGACCAGAAGCGTAGAACAAATGCGGCACACATTCCGAGTTGATCTTGTCGTAGACGGCCAGTCCATTCGGTGAACCAAGACCGTGGAGGGCGAAAATGTTCGCTGACTCAATTAGTTCATCTACGAACTCAATGGTCTGCGCCGCAACGTAACCATCATCCTTGATGATCATCTTGAGGTCCCTACCTCCGATGCCACCTAGCTCATTGTTGATCCAGTTCCAATAGTTCTCCCAACCCACTGAAATGTTGCCGTAGGCAGCAAGATTTCCTGACTGCACGGTCGTCTGTCCAACTCGTAGTTCGTCATCAAGAAGGCCAGTAGTATTTGACCAATCTGCCGGGCAGTCATTGAGGTCAGCCTCATAACCAGCAGGACCACGCAGTATGTTGTCACCGCCCACGCCCCATTCCCCGGCGTTCATTTTCTCGGTGATTTCATTGATCATGACTTGGCGGTTGTAGTCAGCTTCTTCCCAGATGCCATCGAGAGTGGATCGATCGAAGGTAGGAGCATCGTAATCTTCTTGTTCTTCCTCAGCATCCTCGCCCGATACAGCTTTTTCTATGGCATCTTGTGATAGCCCGCCACCTTCGTCTTCTTGTTCTTCTTCCGCTTCGCTTTCAGCGGCTTGAGTTCCACTGTCGTTGCTGTCCCCACTATCGCCATTGTCATTGCCTCCGCCACAAGCTGCAGCTACCAGCGAAAATGCGAAGAGCAACGCCAGTAGGCGTAAAATACGTTTATTGATCACTTTTCCCCCTAGATCTGTGATTTTTGTTAACAAAAATTGGATAATTCGTTTTATCCAATCGTCACCTTAGACCAAATTTAGATTAAATGAACGATCAGTAAGTATTAAAATAGCTCGGAGTAATGTTTCGCGACGGTCAAGCTACTGTCTTCATTGGACAAGATGAAGGACGTGAAGATGCGATACCTGGGACGCTAAACATATGCTTTTGTTGCTCAAGTTGAAGATCTAGGTAGTTCGATTCGGGCTGTTCTCATGGCTAAAGTTTCTTCCCCAGAACGCATCAAAACGCAGTCTTCAGGAACGTCGTTCGTCACTTTGACACCCAGTTGCTCAACCTTATCGAGAAACTCAGGCAACCTATCCATAGCGCCAGTCGGAAGATCATGTAGAACCAAGACCGTGTGATCTTGAGCGATAACGTCGGCTAAGGCGGTTTCAACCCAGCCAAGTGGATCTTCCCAATCACGAGGGACGCTATTCCAGAGAAGCACTGAGTAACTTAGTTCTGTGAGGGTTGCCAGTGAAGCGTCGCTAAATAAATGTGGTCCGACCTTGCCACCCCGACCGAATGGTCGGAACCAGCGATCTCCCCAGTCGCCGAGCGTGTCATCCATGAGGGAATGCATTTCCAGTATTTCACGCTGGGCATGTTGGTCTGATGGGTTTTCTCCGAGAGGTGTGTGATGAGTCAGAGAGTGGTTCACTATTCGGTGGCCTCTAGATATTGTCTCAGCGACTAGTTGGTGCGCTTGAGGCGTAGCTAAAGATTTTCCAATTACACAAAACCAAGCAGAGACAGATCGTTGCTCAAGGACATCTAAAACAGAAGGAGTTACCTCAAGTGAAGGACCATTATCAAATGTTAAAGTCAACTTATTCATATTTGATTTCCTCCTAATCTCACACAGTAGAGCGCATCGCACTGCTCTGCTTTAGTCTGCGAACTTAGGGAAAGATAAGAGGGGAACATTATGAGCAGCGAAACCGTGCGAAACATCCCGGCGAATCGATTGCACCACCATGCCTATGTTTCAAAAAACCTAGAAACAACTAGACATTTTTATGAAGATATTTTGGGGTTCCCTCTAGTCGCTACATGGTGTGAAATAGAAACTGTTCGCGGGAAAAGCCGCACTTACTGTCACATTTTTTTTGAGCTTGAAGATGGGTCTGCACTTGCTTTTTTTCAGTTCGCTGATCCTCATGACCACGATGAAATGTTTTTAGACTCGGCGGCCTCGCTGAACCATATTGCTTTAAATTCTGATGCATCGAATCAAACTGTAGTTGCTGAACGACTTAACGAACACGACATAGATTTTCGAACGATTGATCACGGTTACTGCACCTCGTTGTACG
>TARA_B110000444_G_scaffold252932_1_pt1 | contig 11268 bp, 6 predicted proteins | sample TARA_B110000444 | Tara Oceans TARA_B110000444 (sample SAMEA4398370) | marine metagenome | biome: Polar Biome; feature: [SRF] surface water layer (ENVO:00010504); material: water (ENVO:00002006), including particulate matter (ENVO:01000060) such as... | depth 5 m | reverse complement strand
TCAACGCCACATTTATTAGCTAAAAAATTAAGTATAATATTAGCTGGACAAATATCAAATGCTTTAATTTTAGTTTTATTTTTAATAGATAAATTTGCAAACCCTCCAAGGTTTAAACAATATTTGTGTTCTTTAAATAATTTCATATCTCCAATTGGAACAAGTGGAGCTCCTTGACCTTTAAGTTTAATATCTAAATTTCTAAAGTTGTTGATTGTTGATATGCCTGTTTTATCTGCGATTGTTTTGCCATCTCCTATTTGAAGGGTGATGTTTTTTTCTGGTTGATGAAAAATAGTATGGCCATGTGAGCAAATTATATCAACTAATTCGTCTTTTGAGATAAATTCATTTATTTCTTTTGCTATAAAATTTCCATAAGCAATACTAATTTGATCAATTTTTTTTTGATTTTTTTGATGAAGTGTACTAAGTGTTTGAAACCATTTTTTTGAATATTTTACGGTTTTACATTTGTGAATTCTATATTCCCAATCTTTTTTAAATATAAAGGAACATTTTATAATATCAAGACCATCTAATGATGTGCCAGACATTACCCCAATTACAGAATATTTTTTACCATTATTCATTTAATTCAAAGATAGTTGAAAATGTGTATTTTTGTTATTATAATTATTAAATATAAGAAGAGAAATGGATTTTAATTTGACGGAAGAACACAAGATGATAAGAGACGCGGCAAGAGATTTTGCTAATAACGAATTACTCTCTGGAGTTATAGATAGGGATGAAGGTCAGATTTTTCCTGCAGAGCAAGTAAAGAAGATGGGTGCTTTAGGGTTCTTGGGTATGATGGTTAGTCCAAAGTATGGTGGAGGTGGAATGGATACAGTCTCTTATGTTTTAGCAATGGAAGAGATTTCTAAAGTTGATGCTTCTGCAGCTGTCATAATGTCTGTTAATAATTCATTAGTATGTTGGGGTTTAGAAACGTATGGTACTGAGGCTCAAAAGGAAAAATATCTGACTAAATTAACATCTGGAGAGATGCTTGGAGCATTCTGTTTGTCAGAGCCAGAAGCTGGTAGTGACGCTACCTCGCAAAGAACTACAGCAATTGATAAAGGTGATTACTATTTACTAAATGGAACAAAGAATTGGATTACTAATGGTAATTCTGCCTCTGTTCATTTAGTCATTGCTCAAACTGATGTAGAAAAGGGTCATAAGGGGATAAATGCATTTATTGTTGAAAAAGATACTGAAGGATTTATTGTTGGTCAAAAAGAGAATAAGTTAGGAATAAGAGGGTCTGATACGCATTCAATAATGTTTAATGATGTTAAGGTTCCTAAAGAAAATAGAATTGGTGAAGATGGTTTTGGTTTTACTTTTGCTATGAAAACTCTTTCTGGTGGAAGAATTGGTATTGCAGCTCAAGCTTTAGGCATTGCATCTGGTGCATATGAACTATCGTTAGCATACTCCAAAGAGAGAAAAGCATTTGGTAAAGAAATTTCTAAGCATCAAGCAATAGCTTTTAAATTAGCAGATATGGCTACTGAAATAGATGCTGCAAGATTATTATGTTTACGAGCAGCTTGGTTAAAAGATAATAATGAGAATTACGATAAAGAGGGAGCGATGGCTAAGGTGTTTGCTTCTGAAACTGCAATGAAAACAACTACTGAAGCTGTTCAAGTACATGGTGGATATGGGTTTGTAAAAGAGTATCATGTTGAACGATTAATGAGAGATGCAAAAATCACACAGATATATGAAGGAACGTCAGAAATTCAGCGTATTGTTATATCTAGATTCATATTAAAATAAATTTTATGAAAAAATACTTTCTTTTATTATTGGTTTTAAATTTTTTAACATTTAATATACAAGCACAGGATAAACTTGATATATCTAAAATTAATACTTCTTTTTTAAAGTTTTTACCCTCTAATAAAAGCGCGAGTGATCTAAGGCCTAGTGATATACCAAGTAGCCAAGTGCTAAAGCAAATTGGTTTATCTGATAGTGAAATACAAGAAGCGCTTGATTTTAAATACAGCAGAGGTAACTATAGTGAAATAAAGAAAGATACAAATACTTCATTTTCTAGCTTACAGAAATTATATTCTGCATTCGATGATACTCTTATTGTAGATTCTACTTCATTTCCTAAAGCTAAGATATTTGGTCAAGATATTTTTAGAAATCAAGATTTGTCATTTTTTCAAAAAGCCCTAGATGCAAAAGCTCCAGAGAATTATAAAGTTGGACCTGGTGATGAAATTAGTATATCAATTTGGGGATTTAATGAGTTTTCTGAAACTTTAGAGGTTGATGAAAGAGGGTATATCTCACCAAGTTCTTATGGTAGAATATATGTAAAAGGTATTACATTTAAGAATATGCGATCTATTTTGAAAAAGAAATTTAGCACTTTTTTTGATATGCAAAATTCAGAAATTGATGTTTCACTTTCTTACTCAAGAGTAATTACTGTAAATATAATTGGAGAAGTTTATAATCCAGGTTCTTTTACTATCCCGGCAATAAATACAGCTTTTAATGCTTTAATTGCATCTGGAGGTCCAAATCAAATTGGCTCTGTTAGAAATGTTTATATTAAAAGAGATGGTAAGACTGTTGATTCTTTAGACGTATATAAATTTTTATTTGATCCGCAAATATCAAATGATATTTACATGCAAGATGGTGATTATATTTTTATACCTCCGGCTAAAAATATAGTTGAAATAATTGGTGAAGTTAACCGTCCCTATACTTATGAAGCTAAGGATGGTGAAAGTGTTGGTGATATGATAAAATATTCTGGAGGGTTTACAACCACTGCGTTCAGAGATATATTAACTTTAAAACGACTTGATTATAATAATCTCAAAGTATATGACGTAAATAAAGCTGATATAAATATTGAAAATGTTTTAGATGGCGATCAAATTGTTATAAATAAGATATCAAATAAGATATCCAATGTTGTAACTGTTAAAGGAGATGTTGGAGTGTCTGGAGATTATGAATTTAAAGAAAATGAAAAAGTACTTGATCTGCTTAATAGAGCAAAATGTATTTCCAATAAAACTTTTCTTGAAAAAGTTTATATTATAAGATTAAATGAGGATAGAAGTAAGCAACATCTTTCTATAAACTTAAATAATATTATAAGCGATCCAGAGCATGATGATAATATTCTTTTAAATGAATTTGATATTATTCATGTTTTATCTGTTGATGAGTTTGATGATGAATTCTTTATCTCGGTTCAAGGTGCAGTTAGAAGTGCTGGCACATTTAGTTTTGGAAATGGAATGAACTTACAATCAGCACTAATACTTTCAGGAGGAGTAACCCAACAAGCTCAAGGAAGTAGGGTGGAGGTGTCAAGAATAATGGAATATGATATTGCAACAAATAAATTAAAGCCAAGAAGAACAGTAGTAAAAAATATTGAAATTGGTAATGATTTAGTTCTTAGTGAAAGTGCAGAAGATTTTATACTCCAACCTTTTGATCAAATTTTTGTTAGATCTAATCCAGAATTTGAGCCTGCTGAAAATATAACTATTTTAGGTGAAGTTAAGTATCCTGGAACATATTCTATTCTAAGAAAAAACGAAAAAGTTAGTTCATTAATTAAAAGAGCTGGTGGCTTAACAAATTATGCTTATGTAGATGGAGTGAAGATGTTTAGAAAATTTAAAGTTAAAGAAAGTATTAGCAAAGAATCTTTAGAAATGAATATCTCGGATGATTTAAAGAAATCAATTTTAAATTCACCAGATGTTGCTGCGATTTATGCTAATGAAGTACAAGTTAAATCAGAAGCTTTTTTTGCTGAAGAAAATAGCACTAAAATAAGTAAAGAAAGTTTAGATATTGTTTACCTTAATTTAGATAAAGCATTAAAAAATAATGAATCGAAATTTAATTTAGTATTAAACAAAGGTGATAGTATTATAATACCTCAAATTTTAGATGTTGTACATATTTCTGGCGAACTTATGAATTTAGAGGGTAATTCTATTAGTGCTCCTTTTTTTAGTAGAAAAAGAGCCAATTATTATGTGAAGAATTTTGCAGGTGGTTTTAGTAAAGAAAATGATAGATCAAATACTATTGTTGTTTACCCAAATGGAATTGCAAAAAAGTCGCGTAATTTTATTTTATTTAAGATTTCACCTAAAGTTACTAAGGGGTCTACTATAAGAGTTGCAAGTAAAAATGTAAAACAAAAGAAAATAAAAGAAAGTAAAGTTGATTGGAATAAGCAAATTGAAAATGCTATGCTTAAAATATCAGCTATTTTAACCCTTTGGGTTCTTGTTGACAGAGTAACACCTCAATAATTATGATTGAAAAAGAAGAAGTAAGTATTAAAGATATTCTTTTAAATATTAATGAATTTAAGAATGAATTATTTTTAAAAAAATATAAGATTTCTGTTTTTTCAATTCTATTTGTTTGTTCTATTCTATTTGTAATTTCATCTAAAGAAAAGACTTATACAGCAGAACTTACTTTTGTTGTTGAAGAAGAAAATGTTGCTAGCCCTCTTTCCTCAATGTCAGGAATTGCTAGTCAGTTTGGTTTTGATGTATTTGGAGGAGGAACATCTACCTTTAGTCAGCAAAATATAATGCAGTTATTAAAATCAAGGGGAGTTATTTCTAAAACACTGTTAGAAGACATTACAATTAATAATCAAAAAGATTATATTATTGAACACTATATAAGTTTGTATGAAAAGAAAAGTCTTTGGATTAATAGTGATTTGAATAACTTAGGATTATCATTTAGTTCAGCTTTAACGCAAGCTCATGACAGTATAATTTCTCTTGCATGGGAAGAAATTGTTGAGCAAAGTTTACATGTTGATATAAAAAATGATGAAACAAATATAATCTCTTTATCATTTACTTCATCAAATGAGAATTTCTCTAAACTTTTTGCAGAAAAATTAATTAGCCAAATGAGTATGATGTATGTTGAATATAAAACTAAACAAGCTTCTAATACAATTGATTTTTTACAAAGTAGATCAGACTCTGTTTTTTCAGAACTTGAGGGTTCTGAAAGAGAATATGCTAGAATTAAAGATATTAATCAAAGAATAATTAAGGCTTCTGGGAGATTAAAAGAATTGCAATTAATGAGAAATGTTGAAGTATTAAATACTATGTATTTAGAGATAATTAAAAATTTGGAGATTGCAAAGATGACTTTACTTAATCAAACACCAATTATTCAAATTATTGATAGACCAATTTTGCCATTAAAAGACAACAGTGTATCTAAATTACTTGTTGTAATAATAAGTATTTTTATATCTCTAATATTATCAATTATTTATTTGTTTTTTGCTAAGTTATTTAGAGATAGTTTGAGATAGTTTAAAGATGTTTAACTAACTCCTCTAATTTAATTCCTCTAGAGCCTTTTATGAAAATTGTATATCCACTAATGGGATTTACTGAAATCTCTTTAATTAATTCTTTATTAGATGTAAATGTATTAATATCTAAAATTGATTTAAAAATAGAACCAATAAAATAACTCTTGAGATTTAGTTTAGAAACTTGATTAATAATTTTTTTATGCTCAGACTTACTATAGTCACCAAGTTCTAACATGTCACCTAATATACATATTTTATTTGCTGCAGGGTTTTTTTTAAAAGATTCAATTGATGCTTTCATGCTTGATGGATTAGCGTTATAAGCATCTAAAATTATTTTGTTTTTTTCTGTCTCAATTATTTGTGATCTATTGTTTTTTGGAATATACAAGGAAACGGCAGAGACAATATTACTTGTTTTGATACCAAAATAATTAGCAATACAAATACTCAACATAATATTATAAAATTGATAGTCTCCTGACAGGTTTGATTTAATAATATGATTTTTATAATTAATTTTTAAAAGAGATGTGTCTGATTCAATTACAGCTGAGGTATTTCCTTTTAAACCATAACTAATCTTATCTATATCTTTGGATATTTCGTTTAAAACTACGTCATCACTATTAATAAATATTTTGCCATTATTTGATTTTATATAGTCATATAGCTCCTTTTTTGTTTTTTTAACACCCTCAAATGATTTAAAACCTTCTAAGTGAGCAAGACCAATATTGGTTATTATACCATAGTTTGGTTCTGCAATATTACATAGTTCATGTATTTCTTTTGGGTGGTTTGCACCCATTTCAATAATTGCAATCTTATCTGATGATTTTATTTCTAATAATGTTAGAGGTACGCCAATATGATTATTTAAATTTCCTTTTGTATAAGCAGTATTCATTTGAGTTGATAAACAAACTTTAATTAACTCTTTTGAGGTTGTTTTTCCATTTGTTCCAGTTATACCAATTATTGGAGTTTTTAATTCTCTTCTATGAAAGTTTGCTAAATCTTGTAAGGCTTTAAGGCTATCTTTAAAAAAAATGAAATTATTCTCTTTTGCTAGTTTTTCATTACTTGAAACTGCATATTTTGCTCCATTTAAAATTGCTTGTTTAGCATATTTGTTTCCATCAAAATTTGGACCTTTAATGCTAAAAAATATCGAGTTTTTTTTAATGTTTCTTGAATCAATTGAAACATTTGGATGTTTTAGGTAAATTTTATATAATTCTGATATTTCCATATGTCAAAAAACCCCAATTTTACTGGGGTTTTTAACTTTTTTATCTATTACTGTTATCTATCTTTTTTTATTATAATCAGTTCCTTTTCTCTGATTTTCTCCTAATTGGCTCTTTGGGTCACCAACTCTATCCATAGCACATCTAAAACCAATAGCATCACTTGATTGAGATTGATCTAAAAACCTTCTAGTTCCAGGGTTTAGCCAATAAGCTCTATCTTCCCATGCCCCACCTTTATATACTCTAGTTCTATCAGTAATTAATGAGGATCCACCATAGTCGTACATCTCACTACTATTTCCAGTTACAGCCTCATCTTCATATTTGCTTGCTTGTTGATTCCACTTATCAATTTTGACTCTTGAAGTATCTTTGTCAGATTTTTCTGATAGAAAATTATTCCAATCTATTCCCATTTGAGATTCAATATCTCCGTCTAAGTAATTTATATTGTCAGATTTTTTATAATTTCTTCTGTAGGCATTGTCTTTAACATCAACATCAACCATTATAAGTCTTCCAAGACTATCTTTTTCTGCTATAAATCCATCTTCATCAGTTAAAGCAGTTTTAAAAACATTACCTCTAAATGGCCTGTGATCTGTTGTTGAAGTTTGTTCTGTAACTGGACGATATACATCCATTACCCATTCTGATACATTGCCAGCCATATCATAAACACCATAATCATTTGGCCAGTAAGTTCTAACAGGTGCAGTTACATCAGCCATATCATTTAAATTTCCAGCAATACCCATATTATCTCCTCTACCTCTTTTAAAGTTAGCCATTATTTCTCCTTGATTTTTACTACTTCCATTTCTCAAAGAAGAGCCGTTCCAAGGAAATATTTTTCTATCATCAATGTTTTCTCCACTTGTATTGCCAACATACCCAAGAGCTGCAAATTCCCATTCAGCTTCTGTTGGAAGTCTATAGTTTGGAAGTAATATCCCATCAGTCATTTTAACTTTTCTAAATTTCTCACCCGTTGATGGGTCCAAGTTTCTTAAAAGACGTCCTTCTATCCCATCATATTGACCTGCTAAATAGGCTTCTGTGTTAAAGGTATTGTCATCAACTTGTTCTGGGTCTTCTTTTAAAATACCAGCATTAATTAATATTCTTTCATTAACTCTGTCTGTTCTCCAAGTGCAGAAATCATTTGCTTGATCCCAACTAACTCCAACAACAGGATAATTGACATATGCTGGGTGTCTTAGGTAATTAGTAACAAATGGTTCATTGTATCCAAGTTTGTCTCTCCAAACTAAAGTATCTGGTAAGCTTTTTAAATATACTTCAGGATATGAACTGTTGTAGACTCTTTTAATCCAGAATAAATATTCCATGTAATCCTTATTAGTTACTTCTGTTTCATCTAAATAAAAAGATGATACAGTTACTCTTTTAGGCACATTATTCCAATCATACATTACATCTTGTTCTACTCTACCTTGAGTAAAAGATCCCCCTTCAATAAATACTAGCCCTGGACCAGTAATTTGTTCTTTAAATTGAGTATTTACCTCATAACCTCCGTTTTTTGAGTCATTATATGACCATCCTGTTACTGAAGATTTTTGTTTTGAGCATGAAGCAAAAATTAGTATGCTAATTAGAGCTAATGATATATTATTTATTTTCATATTTATTTACAATTAAATTAAAAACTAGAATTGTGGACAACTTATTGTGTTAAATGATTTAGATCTAGATTGGCGTGGCATGAAATAAGTAAATGAAATTTCATGTGCCCCTAGAGTATTACTGTTTTTTAGATTACTTACAGTTATGTCGTAGCTATATCCAAACTTAAAAGTATCTTGAAGAACTCCTACCATTAAAATAAATGAATCAAAGTTTTCTAAACTATTTCTTGCCCATAAACCTCCAACTAAAGGCCCTCTGTAAACATAAACACCATAGTTGAATTGTTGGAAGTCTTGTTGTTTTTGGTAAAGAAAGTTTGGAGATATTGTTGTAACGTTATTATTATACTTGTTGAGTGGAAAGTTACCTCCAAAATGTGCTGTAAACTTACTTGGTAGTTGGCTTTCGCTTATAAATCCTTGCTCTGGTTTGGTCATATGATGAAGAGCCATTCCAAAAAATAAGTTTTCTGTGTAACCAATCAGACCAGAAGAAAAATCTATGTGAGCAACACTAGATGGATTGTTTACAATATCTTCTTGAGTAGGGTATATAAAACCATATTTTTGATCAATCATATCCCCAAACGTTAATTCACTCCAATCTAAGTCTAGCATTCTGAAAGTTGCTTCAAAACCGGCTTTTATTGCAAAACCTCTATTAACCTGAAGGTGGTATGAATACAATCCAGACAATGAATTTAACTGAATGTTTCCGTCACCACTCCTGTCATTTAAAACAATAAAACCTAAGCCACCATTAACAGCATCAACTGGTGCGTCAAATGAAGCAGATGTTGTAATAAATGTTCTACCTATTCCTGGCCACTGATCTCTGTAGTTTAAAGACATTCGGGGGCCTCCATGAGCACTAGAACCTGTGAAAGCTGGATTTAAATACAATGGGTTAGCATAAAATTGACTAAATGCTGGGTCTTGAGCACTAGATTGAAGACTCGTAAGTACGCTTACGGTCAATACTAGTAAAAATTTAGATATATTCTTCATCATATTTAAGTGATTTCATGATTTAAACCTCACAAAAATAAACATTTTATTTGTTTTTCCCTTTTACTAATCTAAAAAATGTAAAATAAAGATATAATTCACGCGTTATGTAATTGATTAAAAATCTTCATTAAATTTGCAATAATGAAATTAAAAATTGGTGCGTTTCTAATTATAACTGTCTTCTGTTTGTCATCAACGGCTCAGCAGAATTCTGTTCTCTCTAATGGAGATTGGTTTAAAATAGCTGTTGAAAATGATGGGATTTATAAATTAGATTATTCTGATTTAGATCAAATGGGCTTTAACTTAAACGACATATCAATAAATTCTATTAAAATTTTTGGTGGGGCTGATGGTATGCTTCCTAATCTTAACTCATTAAATAATTTTGATGATTTGGAAGAGAATTGCATTTTTTTAAAAGATCAAAATAATAATCAAATTTTTGATCTTGATGATTATATTTTATTCTATGGAAAATCCCCAAATAAGTGGAAATTTAATAGCGCTTTAAATCTTTTTGAGTACGAAAGCCATTTTTTTAGTAATGAAAATTATTACTTCGTTACAATAGATACTGATAATAATGGTAAAAGAATTTCAAGCCTAACATTTTTTAACAATTCAGATTTTGTCATAAATAAATTCAATGATTATGCTGTTTATGAAAGAGATTTAGAAAACCTAATTAAATCAGGAAATCAATGGTTTGGTGAAAGATTTGAAATACAAAATAGTTATTCTTTTGATTTTAAATTTCCTAATCTAGTTGTAAGTGAACCAGTTAGACTAAAAACAAATGTTGTTGCGAGATCAATAAATAATTCGTCTTTTTCATTAAATGTAAACTCTAATCTTCTTGCTAATATTCCAGTTTCAAATATTGTTTATCAATATGCTACTGATTATGCTAAATCTTCTTCAAAGTCATCTTCATTTTTCTCTTCTTCTGATAACATAAATATTAATCTTTCATTTAATTCTTCAGAAAATAACGCTATTGGTTGGTTAGATTATTTTGAAATTAATGCTAAAAGAAATTTAATAGCAGAAGGAGATTTTATGTTTTTTAGAAGTATAGATAGTTTGTTTTCTTTAAAAACTGCTAAATACGAAATTGTTAGTTCTTCTGCTGATTTAAAAATATGGGATATTACTAATCCAAATAATATTCACTCAGAAGAAACAGCTTATAATAGCCCTATTCTTTCATTTTCCGACTCTGTTAATACTCTAAGACAATACTGTATTGTTAATGGAAATAATTTCCCAAAACCAAAATTAATTGGACAAATTGAAAATCAAAATCTTCATGCAATTTCTTCAAATGTTGAATATGTTATTATTTCACATCCCAATTTTTTAAGCGCTTCCAATAGGCTTGCTAATTTTCACTCAGAAGTTGATGATTTGAATTCAATAGTTGTTACAACAGATCAAATTTATAATGAATTCTCTTCTGGAGTTCAAGATGTTTCGGCTATTAGGAATTTTATAAAAATGCTATATGATAGGAATAATTCTTCTTTAGAATATGTTCTTTTGATGGGCGATGGTTCTTATGATCATAAATCGCGTATACTTCCAAATCACAATTTTATACCTACTTATCAGTCAAATAATTCTTTAAGTCCAGTTAGCTCATATTTAACAGATGATTACTTTGTTTTGTTGGATGAGAGTGATGGTGATTTAACAAATGATCTTGTTGATATAAGTATTGGGAGAATTCCGGTTGTTTCTAACTCTAAAGCTGATGAAATTGTAAATAAAATTGAAAAATATTACGCTTCAGAGGCTCTTGGCGACTGGAGAAATAATATAACTTTTATTGCAGATGATGGTGATAATGGATCACCACCTGATGGTAATTTACATATGTCAGATGCAGATAAGCTTGCTGAAATATTAGACACTTCCTTTGCTAATTTAAATATCAAAAAAATATATTTAGATAATTATTTGCAAG
>TARA_B110000444_G_scaffold135370_1_pt1 | contig 11306 bp, 7 predicted proteins | sample TARA_B110000444 | Tara Oceans TARA_B110000444 (sample SAMEA4398370) | marine metagenome | biome: Polar Biome; feature: [SRF] surface water layer (ENVO:00010504); material: water (ENVO:00002006), including particulate matter (ENVO:01000060) such as... | depth 5 m | reverse complement strand
TCCTCTTCTTCCTCTTCTTCGGCTTCAGTTGGTACCTCAGAAGTGCTTTCAGGAGAACTTGCAACGGATGCGGCAGCGGATGCTGCTGCGCCCAACATGTTGGCAAGTTCTTCATCGAGTGCGTCGCTGTCAAGCTGTCCAGCAACGGCCATAGCGCCGTTGTGTGCTCGTCCAACGAGATGTGGCATGGTTTCTGCAGTAGCGATTGCAGCCTCCAGTGCAACGGCCATTGCCTCTCGGCTGGCCTTTGCAAGAATTGTTGGCATTGTTTGGTTGGTATACCAAGTAATGTTGCAAGCGAGATTGAATGCACCAGCAGCATAGCTGATGAGGTCGGTCTCGAATTGCTCGAAGTCAATAGCAAGAGTGCTTGGCGAGAAGACTGTGCCGTCTTCAAGAGTGCCGCACAATCGCAGACCAGTGACAATTGGATTAATTCCAATCTTCGAGAGCATCATACCCATGTCGCCTTCAAAGACATCGCCTTCTTCAAGAACCACGGTTCGCTTTTGGATTTGGACAGAGCCGCCCATAATCTTAGCAGGAATTCCAACGGAGTTCAATTCACCAACAATTGGTCCTGGTGGCATGCCAGTATCCATCTTTTCAATAACAATCTGATGAGGAGCAACATCGCCTTCTTTAGCAGCACGTCCAGCCTCAGTCTTCTTGAGTTCATCGTATAGTTTGAAAGAATTGAGAGTTGATGAAGAAACCAAAGCAGGTTGAATTGCACCTTGGAACAATTCGTTAAGATTCTCATCTTTGTATCCGGCTCGCTCCCAAGCAATTGTCATCAAACGCTTCTTTGCAACTTGAATTTTCATGTCGGTGCGAAGTGTCGCTCGCATACCGAGCATTGCTCCAGCAGGAACGCCGTGAATATCGATAACTGCAAGAGTGTCTCCACTCTTGATGAGGTCAACAAGATCTTGAACGGTGTCTTTCTTCCAAGACACGACCTTAGGAATCAATTAATCACCTCAACTGCGCATGATGGCCCCATCGTTGTCTTGATGTAGAGGGAGCGTATGTTTCCAACGCCACGCTCAAGCTTGGAGATAACACGGTTGTAAATCTCCATTGCGTTGGAGTAGAGTTCATCTTCAGATTGGCTCACAGTTCCGAATGAGATTTGGAATGTCATTCGGTCGCCGGACTTGACAACAACTGTTGATTGCAGACCTGCTGCAATAACTCCAGGGTCAAGTGTAGGAGGGACTGGGCGAGGCATCTTTCCTCGAGGACCGAGAACGACACCAAGGTATCGTCCAATGAGTCCCATGTGTGGGACTTCTGAAAGGAAGAAATCGAATGCATTTGCAATTTTCTTTGCCTTTCCTTTGTTGCCGCCAAGGTCTTCAATTTCTTGAGGGGTGATGACGTGGATTCCAGCAGCCTTTGCTTTTGTTGCAGCTTCTCCAGCAGCAAACATAGCAATTTTAAGTTCTCGACCACGGCCAGATGGAAGACGAACTTCCTCCTTGATACGGTTGTTAGGGTTCTTCAAGTCGACGTCACGGATGGTGAATGCAATATCCACGGACTCGACAAATTTTCTTTTTGGAGCACTCTCAAGTGCGTCCTTAATTGCTTGATTAATTTTGTTTTCCATTTTTGTTCACCTCAGTGGTCAGCGAGACGCTCAATGGCGCCTCTACCACGGTTCGTGATGTTTCAATTAAACCGCTCGTCCCATTCTCCTTTGTTAATGATTGCGAGGGCATCATTGGCCCAGTGTCCGTCGATCTTAACACGCATCGAAACGCATGTTCCAATGATTTCTTTTGTTTGTGCCTTCAAGTCAGCGCCGGTCAGATGACCGAGGCCGTGCTTCTCTTGAGCGACTTCCATTGCCTTCTCGAGAGGGAGGTCTTCAACTGCAGCCTCAACACTACCGTTGCACTTCTTCACACCAAGAGCTTTGATGATAAGTTTAGATGTCCAAGGTTTCGGCATTGTTTCAACTCCATTGCTCACTATGTGGGCATTCAGCCGACAAAACACCCCTATATAATCGCGCTGTGCGATGGGTGTTGAGTGGCTAAGCCCTCAAAAATCACTCGACACGCTCCACGACACGAACGTGGTCGCCACGCATGTTAAGAGTCATTGGAATTGGTTGTTCATACAATTCCATGCTGACTTCTTCTTTGGATTCCGCTACACTGAGGACACGCGCCTTCTCACCTTTGAAAGCGCCTGTGACGATTTCGACGATGCATCCGACTTCGATTCCAGAGGTCACTGCCTTCGGTTCGAGGTATGGGAGAATGTCGGCAAGAGGTGCCTCGCCAGGTAGAACGGTCTTTGCGTTCTTCAACGGCGTTTGGTTCAATCCACGGCGTGCCGCAGGGTCTCGGCCACCAGAGCGACCAATCAATTTCTCAACGTGGTGAAGAGCACTTGATTCAATGAAGAGGTAACCGCGCATTCCAGTTGGGTGGAGAATCGACATAATATCTGGGAGAAGCGATGTCAGTGAACCGCTTCCGTGAAGTCGGTTATACATTTCATCAGCAACACGCTGTTCGGAACCGATGGCGGTTTTCACGATGTAAAGGAAAGAACCGACTGAACCATACATTTCACGGAACAACTTGTCGTTATTTTCCATATCGAGGTTTGAAAAGATACAGTTGTAGTTTCCAAGAGTCCCTGGATCAATCCATTCAGATTCAGTGTAACGGCCAGTAGGTGTTACTTCATCAGTGCTGGAAACGACCAATACAGGTACGACATCGACCAAAGAACGGCCCATATCAACACCGCGCTCAGGGCCTGAGTCATGGTAGTGAAGAGATTCAATTGGGATACCTGTGGATTCAGAAACTCGTGCAATGACTTCTTCTGGAGTGTCGCCAATTCCCCAAACGCCATCCCACAATGCTGGGAAGTCGCCATCGGATTTGCTGCGGCGCAACAAAAGGAGTTTTTCTTCAAATCGAACGTATGCTACAAATGCTTCAGTCATTTCATTCATCTCCTAAGTGTTCAGTTCCCGATGTTCAAAACATCAAAAAGCCAAGGGAAGAAATTGTCCATCATGACGAGCATGACAAATCCAATTGCTCCAAGAACGAAAAGTCCGATGCCGCAAATAATCGAAGTCTGTTTGAATTCTTGAGCGGTTGGCTTACGGGCCATACGAATGATACGAGCCCAAGAACCTCGGGATACTCGGCGGAATTGGGACTCAATCCAGTCTTGACGGTCCTGAACTTTATCTTCGAATGAACGTTTTTCTGCAGTTTCACCAGACATGGTACAACCTCGGGCTTTCAATGCCACCTACCCTCCCAATATAACCACTCCGTCGCGAGAGGTGACTCAATCTCTCCCAAGTTTTCACGATTCTATGTTGCGAGGGTTGATGTGGGAGTGGCGAGGAAGGGCGTTCAATGGCGCAGCAGGACCCCTATTCCGTTCTTGGCGTTGGCCGTAATGCCAGCGATGTGGAAATTAAACGGGCGTTTCGTAAAAAAGCCCGCCAATACCACCCGGACCGAAATCCGGATAATGATTCAGCAGAAGCAAAATTCAAGGAAGTTCAAGCGGCCTACGAAACTATTGCGACTGCCAAAGATCGAGCGGAACATGAACAACAACAACGCATGTCCTCAATGTTTGGTAACGGCGGTGGAGCCTCATTTGGGGGTGGAGGAATGGATGATGTCTTTAGCCAAATGTTTGGCGGCGGTGGACGAGGCCGTGGCGGAAATCCGTTTGGCGGCATGGGCCAACAACCTCGTCAGAGGCAACAACGCCCCAAAGGCACCGATATCGGAGTAAGCCTCGATTTAACAACTGAAGAAGCAGAGAAGGGCGGTGTGTTTTCCTTTTCATTCAAAAGACTCAAGCAGAATCAAAGCGGTAAGATGGAAGCGACGACCACCACACTTCGCACATCGGTGAAAGCGGGCGTCAAACATGGTACAACCACTCGAATGAAAGGACAAGGCCATGACCACCCCGAAGGCGACGCTGGTGACGTGATGTTGACGATTCGAATTCAGTTTGGAGAAGGGAGGTTTTGGGATAAAGACATCCTGATACAAGAAGTCCCGACCCCATTCAGTACGCTCATGCTTGGAGGGAAAGTCAAAGTCACGCTCCCGAACAAAAAGAAAATCATGTTGAGTGTCACGCCTGAAACATTGGTTGGAGACAGACAACGTATCGCAGGTGCTGGATATGATGGAGGCGATTTAGAACTCGAATTTATCTTACCAGATTATGATGAACTGACCAGTGAGCAATTGAAAGCCCTTGAGGAACTTAAGAACACAGGGTTGTAGGTGAGTGTATGAGTCGCAGAGGCAAGCACAATAATCGTGGCTCAAAACACCGTTCGAAAGGCCCGAAACTTTCGGAAGGTGAACGGCTTTGGAAACGCCTTTCGAATCATTTTAGCGAGGACTCTACACTTTGGGAGACCGAATGGAGTGGAGAGGCTTTAGCAAATTTCCTCATCGAACGAGAAAATCTCAATCGAGACTTCTCCAAAGATGCGCGTTCTGAACGCGCTTTCCGCAGCGAAATAGACGAAACATTAGCGCATGCCCGTTCCAAAAAAGAACATTTTGTAGAAAGAGAAAACAAACTGGTTCGGATTCGTTCGCCCTCCGAAACTCAACAGATAAAATCCTCAGTATTGGATTGGCAGGCATTCAGTGCAGTTCATGCTTCGAAAGGTTCAACCAGCCTACATGGTCGCCCTGCCTTGAATCAAGAAAATGCTCATCTTCTCCCAACGATGAATACCGATCATATGGAACGATATGAACTGCTCGAAGAAGTTTGGTTGGCGCATCTCGGTGGCGAAGATTATCCCGAATCTTTTTCACTCCTACCTGATGAAGTTGTGAGGTCATGGGGCAAATTTGACCTCGTGAGTGAAGCGAGGTTCATCGCCAACCGTCGTTCAGGGTTGCGGTTTCGAGAGGCTGAACCGAGCATGGCCCTCTTGTTAGTTCAATCAGGACGTCTCAATGCGCGTGAACTCTTGAACTTACGACTTGAAAATAAGCGTAAAGGTGGATGGAATCCGTTTCCAAGTATCTATGACGAAGCTCTCGTAGAGGCTGCGAACCGCCTACCTGAACTTGATAGCGAGAAGGAACTCTCAGAACGAAGAGAAGACTTGCGTCACCTCCCCTTTGTTACCATTGACCCTCATGATGCGAAAGATTTCGATGATGCAGTGTGCTTAATCGAGAAGAACGGCATGCGGACACTATGGGTTGCTATAGCCGATGTCGCCCACTATGTTCAACCGGATTCGCGACTGGATGGAGCTGCTCGCTCACGAGCGACTTCGGTCTATTTGCCTCATGCAGTCCTGCCAATGCTGCCGCCCCGACTGGCAGATGATCTGTGTTCACTGCGCGCTGGAGTTGACCGATTAGCCATGGTCATCGCCATGGACATCAACGATGATGATACGATTACTGATTGCAGGGCCTATGAAGCAGTTATTCAAGTCGCAGAAAACATGGCATATGAAGACGCATTAGACAATTCCCGCTTTGCAAATATGTTCGCATTAGCAGAATCATGGCAAGCGAAGGAAGTGCGCCTCAACATTCAGAACGCTGAATTACGGCCTCGGCTCCATGGTGATGAAAAAATCAAAGTCGAGGTGAAATGGCCGAACGCAGCAACACGGATGATTGAATCATTCATGGTAGCTACAAATGCTTCAGTAGGGCATTTACTTGGAAAGTTAGGTGCGCCATTACCATGGCGATGCCACACACCACCAGACGCAGTGGAAGTGGAGGAGTTAAACGCAAAGCTCACTGCATTGGGAGTCGACATTGAATTGCCAATGCCGAGCCTCAGAACGCATGGACAATCAGAAGAGAGCGAACTTACCGACTTGTTAGCCGGTTGGGCAGGCGGTTCAATTGACATCTCAGGAATGGATACTTCAGAAGAGCAGGGAACTGATGATACCCCCGAATATCTTTCAAGCGTACTTGACTCAGAAGCCCGTCAAGATATCCTCGATGCTCTGGAACAAGCCCAAAAGCAAGCCTCAGAACTCAAAGGCCCCGTCCGAAGAGTGGTTGACCAAGGTTTGTTTCATCTGATGCAGAGGGCAACATACAGTGCTGAGAACCTCGGGCACTTTGGACTCAACCTCGATGCGTATGTTCACTTTACCAGCCCAATACGCCGCTATCCAGATTTGATGGCGCATCGCCAATTGAAGGCGCACCTTCGGGGAGAGGGATGGGTTCATTCCTTCGAAGAAACAGCCAAAATTTCGAAGCATTGCAGTGAACAAGGTCACGCAGCAAAACGAATTGAGTGGGAGTTAGTCGCAAATGCTTACCACCTTCACTTGTTACGCGGTGGAAAAATCGGCGGCGAAAGTTCAACGGAAACGACTCCCCTGGAACACACTTCTTGGGCTGCAAGAATAACCGGATTACGCACCCCTTGGGTCTTCTTGGATTTAGCCGATGATGGAGCGATTCACGGACGGATGCACCTTCGCCAAATCGGAGGAAAAACGCAAATGAGCGTCGATGAACACGGGCTAGCGGTGATTCCTGCTGAACCGGACCAACGTGGAGAACAACATCCAGTAGTTCAACTCGGCCAGATCTTCTCTTGCAGACTACGCGGTTTGGATGTGTGGGCAGGCTCTCTTGATTTAGCCCCACAATAGTATTGCAGTCAATACCAAGTGTTATACAAACTACAGGAATCGCAATACCATGTCGATTGGAACATCTTGGCATGTGGAAATTCAAACTGCAAGTAGGTGAAAGATATGACTGACAGCACATCGTTCACTCTCGATATTATCGGGATGTCGTGCGGTGCATGTGTGACTTCTGTTGAAAAGGTCACAAGAAATGTTGATGCAGTCAAGGAGGTCTCGGTGAATCTTGCTTTTAACAAAGCTCAAATTCATGTGAATGAGAATTCAAATCTTAAAGCGGTGCAAAACGATGTCGTCTCCGCAATTGAACGTGCAGGTTATGAGGTTCATTTGCGCAAAAGTAAGCCCGTTCTCATCGATGATGCAAAAAAACGGTTGCGAGAACAACGAAACAAGGTTTCTCTCGCTCTCTTACTTGCTTTACCAACGCTCTATTTCTCGATGTTTGCAGATGACATGGGAAATACTGCTGGCCTCAACACCCGACTTTTGTTGGCGATGATGGCGACAATTCCGGTGTATTTTTGGTCCGGGTGGGAATTTCATTCTCGCGCTTGGAAATCATTGAGAAGAGGTTCAGCAAACATGGATGTGCTGATTCACTTGGGAACAACCGTGGCCTTTTTGTGGTCGGCTTTACTGACTCTTGCTCCAAAAATCTCCATCTTGCCTGCTTTGTTTTCTACTTCGACGCACGTCTTCTTTGATGGTGTTGTGTTCATTATAGCGTTTGTTTTACTCGGAAATTGGATGGAGGCTACTGCAAAACTCAAAGCTACAGACGCCATTCATTCCCTTATGCAACTTCAACCAAAGCAGGCAAGGTTGGTCGTTGATGAGGAACTCAAGCATACCGAAATGCGAGATGTTGAAGCAATTCCCGTTGATTCATTGATCAAAGTCCTGGTTGGTGAAACGATACCGCTTGACGGGATGTTGTTTGAATGCAAAGCGAGCATCGATGAATCGACAATGACGGGTGAGCCTTATCCGGTTCGAAAAGCAGACGGCGATGAAGTGGTTGCAGGAACCATCGTACTCGATGGTTCCATCTTCATCCGTACCACGCGATTCGTTGATGACACCTTGTTATCGAACATCGTTAATCTCGTCGAAGAAGCGCAAATGGGTAAGGCTCCGATTCAGCGATTGGTCGACCGCATCGCTGCAATTTTCGTACCCGTTGTCGTGGTGCTCGCTCTTCTTGCAGCCTTATTCTGGTTGTACTTCCCAAACTCCGGTGCGTATAACCCAATGGACACAAGTGCTGAACTGGCAATCATGGTTTTGGTCTCTACTTTAGTCATCGCTTGCCCGTGCGCACTTGGATTAGCAACCCCTACAGCACTAATTGTAGGAACGGGGGTTGGTGCACGATATGGTATCTTAATCAAAGGTATTGAAGCATTGGAACATGCCCACTCAACCGACACTTTAGTCGTGGATAAAACAGGTACGCTGACTTCCGGTAAACCCCGTGTAAGTCACATTGAATTACTTGATTGTGAAGTCAAAGAAATCCTATCTCTTGCAGCGGCCCTTGAAGAAGAGTCCAATCATCCACTTGCTTCAGCTATTCTCACTTCGTGGTCCAACGTCACATCTGAACGCCCCGATGTCAAGGGCATTCAAACCATGCCAGGACTTGGCATGGTAGGTGATTTAGAAGGTTCTGTTGTAGCGATTGGTAACGTCGAACTGATGGAAGATATCGGGGTGGAAATCACTGAAGAAACATTCGAGAAAATGGCGAAGGCCGCCAGTAAAGGGGTAACGATTGTCTTGGTGAGTATGGGCCTGCGGTTGTTGGGCTGGATTGAAGCGAAAGACAGAATCCGAGATACATCCAAACTGGCTGTTCAGCGCGCCAAACAGATGGGATACAATGTCATCATGCTGACGGGTGACAGAGAAGATGCGGCTCAAACGGTTGCCAAAGAAATCGGCATTGAAACGGTGATAGCCGGTGTAAAACCAGACCAGAAGGCACACCAAATTGCCGAACTACAACGTCAAGGATTCACTGTAGCCATGGTCGGCGATGGAATCAACGATGCTGCCGCACTCTCAATGGCGGACGTTGGATTGGCAATGGGGGCAGGCTCTGATATAGCCATAGACGCTGCCGACTTTGTCCTCTTACGAAACGACTTGATCGACGCTGTTGCCTCACTAAGTCTCGGACGAAGCACCATGAAACGAATCAGAACTAACCTCGGTTGGGCGTTTCTCTACAATTCAGTTGGCATTCCGTTAGCAATGGGGATTCTTCTTCCTGTTACTGGTTTCTTACTGCCACCTGCCTTTGCTGCTGCCGCTATGGCATTGTCTTCTGTGAGTGTTGTTGGTAACTCTCTGTTACTACGTTGGTGGCAGCCGAATCTCGAATAGGTTCAAAGGAGTCCAATGTTTGGATATTTTCATGAGCGAGAAGGTACACACTCTTTCGATTACTGGAATGACCTGCGGGTGCTGCTCTGGCCGAGTAACCCGCGCCCTTGAAGCAACACCTGGCGTTCTCAAAGCATTCATTTCCTTTGAAGACAATAACGGAAACATCTTGACAACACCTGATATAAGCAGTTCAAATCTTGTTGATATTGTAAAATCAGTTGGTTTCGAAGCATCCGCTTGAAGCGTTTGTTTCAAATCCAAGAGGCCCCGCCATCAGTTTGCGCGGGGGTCGCCCAGCTTGGTCAACGGCGGTGGGTTTAGGTCCCATTCCTTATCGGTTCGCAGGTTCGAATCCTGCCTCCCGCACTCTCTGTCATTCATTTAAAGAGGCCCTGACTTCCTCAACCAAGTCCATCATTGAGGGACGTCAATCTAAGGTGAAGAATCCAGGTACCCTCTTCGTAGATGGCCTCTTACTTTACTCCGAATTGACCCATTGCCCTGTGGCAGGGTCTCGATAGAATAACTTGCCACTTCCATTTGGGTACTCAATCCATTCCTTTCCATCTGGTTTCATCATTCCACGCACCTCATATGGTGGCACAATGCTCTGGGGTAATGTAATGTTCTTCTGCGGCTTTTCTCGTTTGAACAGAACCCCCGCCAATGCCACTACTATCGTAAAGACTGTCCCGATTAAAATCCATTGTATAGTTAAAAATTTATCATTTCCTTGGGCATTCGTGGTGGTTGTTTCTTGACTTTGTGAACACCCGATTTGGTTTGAGAATTCATCAGGTGGGGTTTTCGCACACTGGTCAAGGGCATCTGCAACTCCATCATTATCTGCATCTCTCTGCCAACTTGAACAACCATCTGGTGAAATATCAGAGTTCAATGTATTGGGGCACAAATCGTGTAGGTTGAGTACTCCGTCTCCGTCATCATCACTTTGATCCCATGAACAACCATTTATGTCGACCGATTGATTTGACTTCGTATTGGGACATCGGTCAACTCCTGTACAATTTGATGGACCAAAAGAAGAGGACCCCATGTTGCATACCGTATCAGAGTCCGTGTCAACTTGAAAGTTAGAACATCCAGAAGCATCAACGCTTGCATTGATTTCAGTGGAAGGGCAAAGGTCCCAGTAATCATTCAAGGAATCTTCATCACTGTCCCTTTGTTTATCACCACAGCCCACTTCATTTGGATTATCTCCATAAATCGTCTCTGGACAAATATCGACGCCGTTAGGTACTGAATCAAAATCATCGTCTTCTTGTTCCCAACTACAACCCATTGAATTTACATTTTCCCCAGGTAATGTGTCCGGGCAAATATCAACTCCAAAACAATCTGAGGGGCCAATACTTGGTGCGTCTTTGTCACAGATACCATCTAAATCTTCATCCACCTGTGAGTCAGAGCACCCTAATTCATCAACAATTTTCCAATTCACTGTACCCATACACAAATCAAGATTATTCAATATGTTGTCCTCATCGTCGTCTTTTTGACCCCAACTGCAGCCCGTTTCATCAGAAGTTTCATCCAACTCTGTATGTTGGCACACATCCGATAAATCAGATATCTTATCGCCATCAGAATCACTCAACCACAAATACAATCCAGAGACCTGTTGAACCGTCCCATACCGGTTCATTGAAACTAAAATTGATTTTTCATCTGGAGCAGTTGCAGAGAGGCTCGAATATGTCGAATTCACTAATAGATCTGTACTTGTTATGTATTCTAAATTCTGGCCCATCAAGACTTGATATGTCTGTATTGAGGAATTGTAATTGCAATTCCAACAACTTCCAGATGATCGCTCGGTTAAGGATACATAGAGCAGTTCGCTACTTCTTGAGAACGAGAGTGAAATAGAAATATAAGCGTCATTCGTTTTTTCTTCGACAGATGTTGTTGATTTCAATTCCAATGTTTTCATCGAATAGACTTTGATTGTTTCATCATTCCATGTGAAGATGAAGTCGCCATCGGGAGAGAGGATCATTGAATCAAAAGAGCCAATTGTTCTACTTTGTAACAGATAGCCATCATAGACATCCCAAAGAAAAACTTCACTACTGGTTGAACCAATGAGCGTTGTTCCATCATGAGAAAAGATGAGTTTTCGGGCATGATGGTCTTCGTCCTCAAATTTGAGTGTATGACCGGGAATTTCGAACATTTTCATCTTCCCAGAATAAGACTCGTAAGAGAAATA
>TARA_B110000444_G_scaffold38153_1_pt1 | contig 11317 bp, 10 predicted proteins | sample TARA_B110000444 | Tara Oceans TARA_B110000444 (sample SAMEA4398370) | marine metagenome | biome: Polar Biome; feature: [SRF] surface water layer (ENVO:00010504); material: water (ENVO:00002006), including particulate matter (ENVO:01000060) such as... | depth 5 m | reverse complement strand
ATCGCCGACCGCACTCCCTTTAAGCGAGCTTCGTAGCTAGCTGACGCGACGACACCGCGCGTGCTAGTGCCACCGACGACTAAGGGTTTCCCAACTAATGAGGGGTTACGTCGCCTTTCTACCTCTACATAGAAAGCATCCATGTCGACGTGTAGAATTGGCAACGCTTCTACCTCTTCGCCCATTACCAAGCTCAGTTCAGAGTCGTTGAACATCTAGGTTGTTTATATCTGTTCCACTAACGTTGTAGGAGAACGCGTGACCGGTTTCGACTTGTTCATCGAGGAATTCTAGCAGTGGTTCCGATAGCCACGGCTGCTGTCCATTGAGCAGCCCAAGTAAATCTTTTGGATGAACCCACTCAGCCGCAATAACAATTCCATCTGGGTCGTCTATCACGATTTGGCCTTCGTGCCCATTGGCCATATGAACCTCGACTTTAAGATCCCAGTCCATATCTGGAGCCTTTACGCGAACTGTATAAGCCAAACCGCTCCAGCCTGTGACGGCCAATCCGGTTTCTTCACGAACCTCTCGGGTAAGGCCTTCTATAACCGTTTCGCCTTCATCAATAACTCCTCCGGGGGTACTCCAGTCTGTTCGCCCACCTCTACGCGAATTATTGACCATCAATATATTGTCCCCTTGAAAAAGTATTCCTCCGCCGACAGACCAATTTCTCACATCTTTAGTCTGCCACTAGTTGGTGCACTTTGGGAAGCATTCACATAGGGTGAAACATATGGAGTCTGATTCCATCCCACAAGACTTTGTGAACTTAGATGAGTTCGCAGCACCGACAGCTCTGCCTTCCGTGAGAGCGAGAATACTCGCATTCCTGGCAATAATAATTGCATCGTTCTGCGGAGGACTTATGGGATTTTCGCTGACTAGTCTGCAATTCGAACCAGAAAATGAATTGTGGCTGCTATTTGGCGGCGTCATCGGCTCGCTAGCAGCTGCTCCAGGAGTGGCGATCGTAGTAGTGCTAGTCCTAAGGGCTATGGCCGAATGGAGTGACCAAGCTTCTGCTCGAGCGCGGTCTTCTAGAAAGAAGACATGAGTGAGACCTACTAGACATGAAGATCGCATGCTTGATGATCTTCTTGACACGGCAAAGACTCTTGCGCTCAAAGCTGTAAATCGCCACCAGCAAGGCTCTATAGGTACCGTCTCAAAGAAATCGACTCAAACTGACCCGGTCACCCAGGTTGATACTGACTCAGAACGCTTGATAGTCGATGCTCTCAGGTCCCAAAGACCCGATGACGGAATTCTAGGAGAGGAAGGAACTCAGCTACTGGGTAAGACTGGTTTTGTTTGGGTTATCGACCCATTAGACGGCACAGTTAACTACTTGTACGGGATTCCAAGCCATGCAGTTTCTATCGCAGTTGAGCATCAGGGGAAACCTATAGTTGGAGTCGTCCATGACTCAGCACTTAATGATGTCTACAGTGCCCGACTCGGTGGCGGAGCATTTTGCAACGGAGAACCGATTACCGTCACGAACGAAACAACATTATCTCAGACTTTACTCGGAACTGGTTTTTCCTATGATTCCAAAGAAAGACTGCAGCAATCAGAAACCTTGGTCTCGCTGGTTCCAAAGGTAAGAGACATTAGACGATCTGGCTGTTGCGCTCTCGATCTTTGTTGGACCGCAGCAGGTCACTTGGACGCATTTTACGAGAGAGGTCCTCATCCTTGGGATGTGCAGGCTGGAGTTCTGATCGTTAAAGAAGCTGGAGGACAAGCAAATTATGATGTCCACTCAAAGAAAATCGTCGCATCAGGAACAGGAATATGGGCCAACTTAAATCGAGCTATTCTCAAAGCAGAGAAAAAACATTAATGCATTAACGCATTGAGTCTAAGATCAGGCACAATTTACAATGTGAATATCAGAATCCTGGCGGTTGAAGACGACGAACGAATTCTTACAGCCGTTACCTTCGCTCTTGAGGACGAAGGCTGGCAGGTCGTTAAAGCAGACTCGGGCGAAGTCGCTTTGGCAGAATTCCATAAAGACACAATTGATTTAGTCCTCATAGACATCATGTTGCCGGGAATCGATGGCTTCGAACTTTGCAGAGAAATTCGGAATATCAGCGACGTTCCGATTATCATGGTCACAGCACGTGACGATACTCACGACATAGTTGCCGGGCTCGAAGCAGGCGCTGACGATTACTTGACTAAACCATTCGCTCCTAAAGAACTGTCGGCGCGAATTAGAGCTTTATTGAGGCGCTCTAGATCAGACTCTACGAATGAACCGTTGCTGCGAGTTGGAGATCTTGAACTTAATCGTGACGAGGGAGTTGTTTCTTTAGGAGAAAAAAGAATTCACTTAACACGAACTGAGTTTCACCTTCTTTGCGAACTAGCCGAAAACCCAAACAAAGTTCGCAGTAGAGAGTATCTTCTCGAAAAAGTTTGGGGCTATGGCTACTTCGGCGATGGGAGACTAGTCGACGTTCATGTACGCCGCCTGCGGACAAAAATAGAAGTAGATGCAGCTAGCCCGCAGTATGTAGTGACAGTCAGAGGGATGGGCTACAAGCTTCAACACTAGGTAGACCAATCCGTTCTAAATTAGTTCTCGGGTACTGTAGTGCACTACTTTTATTGACCAGTTACCAAAAGATCAGGTAGCTAAACCGAAGACCCCGTTAGCGTCTCATAAGCGAGGACACCACTTGAAAAATAACTCGCCTAAATGAAAAACAGATCAAGACTTTGGCATAGGAGGTTTCCGCTTCGAGCGCGCATCATTGGAGCGTTTACTCTCGGCGCAATCATTGCAACTCTTTTCCTAGTGATAATCACCTACGGCCTATCTCGAGAGTCAATGCTGCGACAACGAGAAGCTTCCTCCCAGGAACAATTTTTTGCTAACGCAAGACAAGTCCAAGGTGCTCTAAGGGCAGAGGATCCTGACTTCGCTCTTCTCCTTGAATCATTACCGAGCTTAAGCGGCAGTAGGTCAATCCTAAGAACTAGTGCGAACACGTGGGTTTCTCTTTCTCTAGCGCCAAGCGATCTTCCGACTCTGCTAATCGATGAAGTAAAAAATGCCTCGACAGCAAGACAGATGCGCTATCGCCTAGAAGGAGAATCACAGCTAGCCGTTGGTCTCAGGCTGCGCCCAAGCCAAATTTCGACCCTGACTGATGTTGCGTATTTCGAGATTACGCCACTTTCAGAGATTGAAAATACTCTGGAAAGTCTCGGCTTAATACTTATTGTAGGAGCTATAGCAACCGTCTTAATCGGTGCTTCAGCCGGCTTATGGGCTAGCGGTAGAGTTCTAAGCCCATTAACCGACATATCCACTGTGGCGCAAGCCCTTGCGAACGGACAATTTGCGGCCAGAGTAGAGACAATCGACGACCCAGACCTTATGCCAATCATCAGGTCATTTAACGACATGGCTGCGACTATGGAACAGCGCATAGCGAAAGATGCTCGATTTGCATCCGACGTTAGCCATGAACTTCGTTCCCCACTCATGACCCTCAGAGCGTCAATCGAAGTGATGCAAAGTCGACGCGTCGAACTTTCCGAGCGTGCTTCACAAGCGCTCGACCTTCTCGCTGATGATGTAGATAGGTTTGAAAAACTAGTCCAAGACCTCCTTGACTTAGCAAGATCGAATTCAGGTTCTATACCGTCTGACCTAGTCAATATGACGGAACTAGTTGAAGCAACCGTAGCAATGTTCGATAAGCAGCCACCTATAACTATTCTGAACGGAGCGAACAACGCTTTGGTGATCGGAGATAAACGCCGGCTAGCTCAAGTCTTCGATAATCTTCTCCGCAACGCAGAAAAATATGCGAACGGAGCGACCTTGATAGAGATAACTCAGTCAGAAGGTAGGGTGCACATATCTGTCGAGGACGCGGGACCTGGGGTATCTCCTTCTGAGCGAGAACTTATCTTTCAAGCCTTCACTCGCGGGAACGCAGCAAAGAACCGAGGCACAGGTGGAGGTGCAGGTCTGGGGCTTGCTCTGGTCGATGAGCACACACGCCGTCATGGAGGGTCAGCGAAAGTAGGAAATCGCAGCGACGGACAACGCGGAGCTCGCTTCACAATCGACCTGCCGATGGTCGGAAGAAGATGAGTAAATCTAAGCTTCTAATGCTGAACGCCGCGGTCTTTATTCTTTTCGGCCTCCCAGCCTGTGGCCTTTCTTCAAATGAAACCCCAAACGTTTTAGAAGTGCCTGCGGATGTTTTCCCTGAAGGAGGGCAACTCCTAGAAGACTTTACCCCTGATGATTCGCTTGACTTAGACGTCGGCACAACAGTTCATCCGGTCTATTTCCTATTAGATAGTCAGATAATTGAGGTAAAACGACGTCTACTTTCTCCAGTATTTTTAGAAGCCCCACTTAACAATCTACTGATTGGTCCCTCCCCTTTAGAAGCAGCTACCGGACTAGAGTCAGCGATACCTCAAGGCACTGAGATAGTCAATGTTCAAGTCTCGCGAAACAACATCGTTGCTATTCATCTGAATGCCAATTTTTTTGCTCTTGAGGGCGCTCAACGAATTAGAGCCACGGCTCAACTAGTCTTTACTGGTCTCGGGTTAGTAACCGATGCTCAAGGCGTTCTTTTCCTTCTAGATGGGGTCGCGCAGCAGCTCCCGGACAGCAGAGGTATTATCGCCGAAAAAGCTTCCGACGGCTTCGTTCAGCCGCTAACGGCAGATGATTTTGCCCCATTACGCGAACAGAATAAAAATTCGTAAGTTCCTCAATATTATTGCCGAACCGTGTGGCGAGATCTCGATACTGCTCGGGCGAATGCCACGAACATAAGCATCAACGGGAAGACCTCAAGACGACCAAACATCATTAAAAACATTATGATTACGCGGCCGAGCCTAGGAAATACCAAAAAATTACTTACCGGTCCTGCATCTCCCAACCCCGGCCCAGCATTTCCGATCGCTGAAACCGCTCCCGAGAATGCGGTAACAGGTTCAACACCCAAACCTGCCAGCGTTAACCCTCCAAGTACGATTAACCCCATATACAACAATATGAAACCGACCGCTTTCGCAGCAATTTGCTCATCCACTGATACCGCTCCCATCCGAATAGGAACTACGGCCTTGGGGTGGCGCGCTCTAATAATTTCGCGAAAAGAATAGCGCACCAAAATTTGGAGGCGCAATATTTTCATGCCCCCGGCAGTGGACCCGGTCATACCGCCAACGATCATTAATGTCAGAAGGACTATCTGAGCGGCAGGCGCCCACACGGTGAAATCACTAGTCCCAAAACCAGTGCTAGTTCCTAATGAAGCAGCATAAAAAAATGACTCCCTAACATTTCTACCTAATGAGAGATTCCCGTAATTTAACCATATTAAAATAAATGTTGACCCAACAATCAACCCCAAATACCACCGTAACTCGCTCACCCGATGGTATACCTTTGGGCCGCTCTTGAAGGCGTACCAATGAAGCGAAAAGTTAGCGCCACAGAAAATCATGCCTGCGATAATAATGAATTCGGCTAGCAACGAATCCAAATGAGCGACCGACGCGTTATACGGAGAAAAGCCCCCAGTCGCAACAGTTGTGAATGCATGACTAGCAGCATCATAGGGAGATAAACCTACGACCATAAGGGCAGCGATCATAGCTAGCGTTACTCCGCCATACAGTAACCACAGACGGCGCGCAGTATCAGTGACTTTCGGTGTTAACCGGTCAGCTGTTGGCCCAGGGGCTTCGTTGGCTATTAGTTCCAGACCTCCAATTTTTAAGGCTGGTAACACAGCTACCGCTAGGACGATTAGACCCATCCCACCAAACCATTGAATCATGCTTCGAAAGAATAGAACTCCTCGCGGCACAGCCTCAATATCAGACAAAATCGTTGAGCCGGTGCAAGTGAAGCCCGATACTGATTCGAACAAAGCATCATCGAAATGAGCCCATGGGATTGACCCGGTCATGAGGAAAGGGAGAGCACCAGCTATCGAAACAGCAAGCCAACTCCACGCAACAGATGCAAGGGCAACCGGGGTATCAGCTCTATCTGACACCGAAGAAGCACCAAACATGATGCCACCTATCGATAAAGTCAAAAAGCCGGAAACCAGTAGGCCTGAAGCCCCACCGCCCCCATCTATCAAGGCAACTCCCGAAGAGGCAAACATTCCTAATGAGACGGCCACCAATGCAGAGCCAGAGACTCTCAAGGGGGTCCCTTTAATTTTTTTCATCGGACTGCCATTTTTCTACGACCAAATGATTTACGCCTTAACGTTCTGGCGAGTGGCTCGGCAATGAATGCTAGAACCACTAAAACGGGCGTTATGGATATTCGGCCGACAACCATCAGGCCCGCTGAAACAATCTGCCCAAGACTCGACAGTTCACTTAAATGATTGATCTGCGCTGCACCGCCAAAAGCCGGGCCAAAGTTGGCGAGACACGAAAGCGCAAAAGAAAAAGAGCCCTCCACATCTAAACCACCGTTAGTCAGTATCAACGCGCCTGGAATCAGAACCAAGAGCGACAAAAAAATTTCACCTACTATTTTAGAAAATGCCGTCTGCCCGATCGACGAATGACCGACACGGATAGGTAGCACTGCAGTCGGGTGAATCACACGCTTCAGTTCGCGACCGATATAAGAGCTAATGGCCAAAAGGCGCATAACCTTGAAGCCCCCAGTCATTGACGCCGACATACCACCGATCAACATCACAATGATGACCAGCGATTGTCCTCCGGCAGATGGCAGGTCGCTCGCGCTATCGATATAGCCTGTCGTCGAAGCAGCAGAAGTGACTTTAAACAACGAGGATCTAACGATCTCTAGCGTCAATGTTTGCCTTGTGAAAATAACATTTAATGAGGCAGCAGCAAGTACAACTAATGAATAAACACGAAATTCATAGCTTCGCCAAAATCGCTTTGGATCTTTACGTCGTATAGCTAAGAAAATAAGAGGCAAACCGATTCCAGCAATAAACATTCCGCCGACTGCCACCCACTCGATCGGTCCTGATTGGTAGGCACCAATCGAACCGATTTGACTCGAAAAACCGCCAGTAGAGATAGTCGTTAACGCGTGCATCGCACTATCAACTAACGGCATGCCGGCTGCTGCATAGCCCACTGCTACTAGCGCTGTCAGACCTACGTATAGGAGTAGTAGCCTGAAAACAGTGCCACTGCTTTTAGGTGACAAACGCCGGGCGGAACGAGTCGCCACGCCACCATCTGCATCAAGCCCGCCAACTCCTAGATGCGGCAAAACGCGCACTAAGATAACGATTAGAGCAGCACCGGCGAGCCACTGCCCAAGAGCGCGCAAAAGCATGACTCCCGGCTCAATCTTAGAAACATCAATCGTGCTCGCATTAGTACCTGTAACCGTTGACGCAGCCTCGACAAGGGCCAGCGTGACGCTTCCAGCAGCCCCAGTCACCAAAAGACCAACCATTACGATTCCTAGCGAAGCTAAAGTTCCCGATGCCAATGCTCGAAACAGTCGCGCTGCACTTAGATATTTAGGAACTCGCGCATACCTTAAGATAAACAAGCCGACAACTGCTGCGGCAGTCCCAACGACTGAAAGCTCAAGCCAAACGCTTCCTCCGCGAGCGCTATCGAACAGAGCACATACTATGAACATAGGCCAAACACACAACGCCACTGCCCCAACCGTTACCGCCCCAACCGATTCAACTCGGCCGTTCGAGTAACTTTTCGCTGCCAGCTTGGCAGCATATAGACCCTTAGCTATTTGGAGCTTCAATCGTCCAAGGCTCGGTGCACCTCTAGACGGCCTTGGCGTCACCCGAAAGCCCGCTTGACCTCATCCACCATATTTGGCTTTGCGAACACGATGACATGATCGCGCGTTCTTAGCACACTACGCCCGCGAGCTATGTGGGCGTTACCATCGCGAACTATCGCAGCTAGAAGGGCTTGAGTCGGCAATCCAAGGTCGCGAACAGCGGTCCCGTCTGCCGGGGCTCCTGGGGCAACTTCGAACTCAACGACCTCTACGTCGCCTTCAAGGAAAGTTGCGACGGCCGCCACGTCTCCGCGCACATACCGCAAAACACTATTAGCGCTTGCGGTACGAGGCGATAACGCTGCATCAATTCCAACTTCTTCAAGCAGACTTAAAAGACTCAAACGGTGCACAACGGCGATTGTCTCCGCAGCTCCTTGAGATTTGGCGTATAGACATGCAAGAACATTTGCATCATCTTCACCCGTCGCTGCAACCACAGCGTCGAAATTTCCTACATCTTCGCTCTGCAAAAAATCGGTATCTGTGATGTCCCCTTTAAGAACCAATGCTCCAAAAAGTTTTTCGGAAAGCACCTTTGTACGATTCTGGTCTCTCTCGACTATCACCACTTCTACGCCTCTATCGATAAGGCGAACGGCAAGGAGTTCAGCTGTGCGACCACCCCCGAGCAACATCACCTTTCGGAGCTCGGCTCGGTGCAGACCGAGTATTTCCATCAGTTCCCTGCGACCTTTTCGACGACAAACAACACGTAACAGGTCATGGGCCAGAAGCCGAGTATCATCTCGGACCACCTCACTTACACCGTTACGAATAATCTCTCCAAATATGAAGTCCCATTCCGGCTCATAATCAGCGCCTATTTCTTGCATAGACCTACCAACTACCGGAGCATCGTCTCCTAAACGGGCGCCAACTAAAAGCACTTCACCGCCAGCCATCTCATAAACGTCAGAAGCGCCTTGATAAACAAGCAACTCATGGATGGCTCCAGCTGTTTGTTCATCAGGGTCAAGGACCAAGTCAACGCCCATGGTCTCTCGTAACTGTCGACCATCAGGGCCCCTAAGCTCTCTGTCGGCAATCCGAGCGATAGTCGACAACGACTGATCATCTCGCGCTTGACGAGCCTGAAGACACACGAGCAAATTAGCCTGGTCACTGTCAGTCACAGCAACCATAACTTCGGCCTTATCGACACCCGCTTCCTTCAACGTCGTTGGATTAGTTGCATTTCCAGTCACAGTCATTATGTCGAGCTTCTCTAAAGGTTCTAGCTGTTCTCGACTCAGATCGATAACAACGACCTCATTACCTTCTCGGCTTAAGCGCTCAGCGACGTAGGAACCCACTTCACCCGCACCTGCTACAACGATTCGCACGTTCTCGAACATACAACCATCAGAGGCATAGGGGAATTCTCAGGACTAGAACGCTTCAAGAAAAGTGGAGGTACCGATAAGGTGCACACATGGCTGTAATCATTTCTATTGACGCTGGCACAACCGGAGTTCGAACGTTTGCCCTCAATGAAAATGGAGTTCCAGTCGGGCTCGCCTACAAGGAGTTCACCCAGCACTACCCATTTCCTGGGTGGGTAGAACATGATCCAACAGAAATATGGGTTGCTGTTCAGGACACTATAAAAGAGCTGGCTGAAACTCTAAGTGAGCCAATTGCTTGTATCGGTATCGCTAATCAGCGCGAAACAGCCGTGGCTTGGAGCAGAGCTAGTGGTTTACCTTTAGCCCCGGCGATTGTTTGGCAGGACAGGAGAACCACAAAGCGTTGCATACAGCTAGAGGAGCAAGGCCATCTGGGTCTAGTGAGAAATGCGACAGGTCTTGTGCTTGACCCGTACTTTAGTGCAACTAAGTTTGAATGGTTTCTCGAATCCGGGGGTGTTCAGCTAACAGCAGACTTAGCTTTTGGTACTATCGACTCCTGGCTGATATGGCAGCTCACCGGCGGGTCGGTTCATGCCACCGATCCGAGCAATGCGTCGCGAACAATGTTGTTCGACATATCTCGAAGCTGCTGGTCTGACCAACTTTGTGAACTTTTCAAAATACCGCATTCTACGTTGCCCGATGTTCTTCCTTCCTCAGGCCGTGTCGGAATAACTGCAGATTCGACTGCATTTGGCCCGGGAATTCCAATAAGCGGTGTCGCTGGCGACCAGCAATCAGCGCTCTTTGGCCAGGCATGCCTAGAGCCCGGAATGACCAAAAACACCTACGGCACCGGTTCTTTTGTGTTAATGAACGTGGGAGAAGTTTGTCCGAAACCTATTGATGGTCTACTGAACACAATTGCTTGGGACCTCGGCGATGGCCCTATTTTCGCGTTGGAGGGAGCAATCTTTACGACTGGGGCAGCGATACAGTGGTTACGAGACGGGTTGCAAATCATAGAAAAAGCATCAGACATTTCGGTATTAGCTGAATCTGCAGACTCAAACAGTGAAGTTTTTTTTGTTCCAGCATTTGCAGGACTTGGCAGTCCATGGTGGGACCCTACAGCTCGCGGAACGCTACTCGGGCTTACAAGTGGAACCGGCCGAGCAGAAATAGCGCTAGCTACCCTTCAGGCTATTGCGCTCCAGACGCGAGATGTTATTGAAGCAATGACCGCTTCTGCCAACTACGAAATCAAAGCATTACGAGTAGACGGAGGAGCATCAGTATCCGATTTACTTCTTCAAATTCAAGCAAACCAACTAAGCGTTCCAGTTCAGCGCTCAGAAGTTACTGAGGCAACCGCTCTCGGCGCTGCCATGCTTGCAGGCCTGGCAGAAGGTGTGTGGTCTAGCGTCAGCGAGGTACAAGACGCGTGGAAATTGGGTCAAGAGTTTTTGCCGGAACAACGGCCAGCGGAGGCTGCGCAACTCCATGACAAGTGGAGAAGAGCGATTGAGCGATCCCGTGCCTGGGCGAGCCAATAATTCTCATTAATATTTATGACAACATACTATGCAAATTATTTTTCGAGCAGTTCTAACCCGCCCGCTATTTGAGTCATAGCTTGACGGATTCTTTGCTCATTCTCCACTAGAGCGAATCTCACATACCCTTCCCCTCCTGGACCAAAACCTACCCCGGGGGAGAGGGCCACGTTAGAAGAATTTAGAACGTGCTTGCAAAAATCTACTGACCCCATGGATACGTAGGAGTCAGGTATCGGAGCCCACAGAAACATCGTGCCCTTAGGAGCTTCTACCTTCCAACCTAAACGATTAAGGCCCCGAACCAAGGTATCTCGACGAGACTGATACACATTTAAAACTTGGTTTGGAAAATCTCGTTCTTCGTTCATTACGACTGTGGCAGCTATTTGTATCGGCTGGAAAGTTCCATAGTCAAGATAACTTTTAAGCTTCGCTAGAGCAGCTATTACTTCAGGGTTTCCAACGCAAAACGCTACTCGCCAACCGGGCATCGAGAATGTTTTTGTCAAGCTATAAAATTCAACGGCCACATCTTTGGCTCCGTCAGCTTCCAAAATTGAAGGTGGCTT
>TARA_B110000444_G_scaffold95718_1_pt1 | contig 11372 bp, 9 predicted proteins | sample TARA_B110000444 | Tara Oceans TARA_B110000444 (sample SAMEA4398370) | marine metagenome | biome: Polar Biome; feature: [SRF] surface water layer (ENVO:00010504); material: water (ENVO:00002006), including particulate matter (ENVO:01000060) such as... | depth 5 m | reverse complement strand
AACCCCAATTTATTGGGATTTCACCTGAAGACATTTTTTTTCTATCTTCATAAACTTTTTTAACTTGTCTTCCTAGTGTAAAGTTTTTAGGTGCTGATGTTGCTTGCTCTGCAAGCGCTGAAAGACTTAGAGAGTCAAATGTAGTATCTGTTTCTTGCCACCATGTTTGATTAAGATATGGCTCCCAATTAAACCAAAGATTATCATTTGGTTTTAAAGCAAGATTGCCAACTACTGAACTTCCTTTTTCAAGAGAGTCTCTATAATTTTTCTGGAAATTAGTAGAATCTAATTTTGTAATAACTTCTTCTTTAACTAATTTATCTTCATAAATTTTTAGTACAGAAGGATGTTTTGCTATTTTTTCATACATTAGGGGCTGAGTTGCAGAGGGATCATCAGCTTCATTATGACCTCTCCTTCTATAGCAAAATAAATCAACAACTATATCTTTTCCAAATTTATATCTATATTCACATGCAAGTTTTGCAGCATGAACTACCATTTCTGGATCATCACCATTTACATGAATAATTGGTGCTTCTATCATTTTTGCAACATCAGTTGAATACTCAGTTGATCTTGCATCATATTTATAACTGGTCGTAAATCCTATTTGATTATTTACAATGACGTGTAATGTTCCGCCAACTCCATAACCTCTTGTTTGTGACATTTGGAGTGATTCCATTACCACGCCTTGTCCTGAAAATGATGCATCTCCATGAATTAATATTGGTATAACTTGCTGTCTGCCTTCATCAAATAATCTATCTTGTCTTGCACGCACAGACCCAAGAACTACTGGATCAACTATTTCAAGATGAGATGGATTGTTAAATAAAGAAACATGGACCTCCCCGTCAGGAGTAAGTAGATTTGAAGAGAAGCCAAGATGATATTTAACGTCACCTGTATTTGCCCCTGTTAACTCAACATCTTCTTCAAAAGCAGAAAATAGTTCAGCAGGAGTTTTACCAAGAACATTAACTAATAGGTTTAATCGACCTCTATGAGCCATGCCAAAACATATCTGTTTAGCTCCAAGAATTCCACAATTTTGAATAAGCGCATCTACTAGAGGTATAAGGGATTCACATCCATCAATTCCAAAACGCTTCATGCCTGGATATTTTGCAGCAAGAAATTTTGCAAGACCTTCTGCAGAATTTAATCGATTAAAAATATACTCCTTTTCATCATCTTTAAAACTACATTTTCCTAGTGCTGGTTCTAGCTTTTGTTGAAACCATTTTCTCTCTTCGGTACTAACAATATAGTTATATTCAATTCCTAACCCGCCACAATAAATTGCCTTTAAAGAATCAAGTATTTCTTGCAAAGTAGCTTCTTCTTTACCAATTTCCAAAGTGTCTGTTTTAAAAAAAGACTGGAGATCATCTTTTGATAAACCGTGGTACTCAATCTCTAAATCAGCAACTTGTTCTCTTTCCATCATTCCTAATGGATCTAGTTTTGCTGCTTGATGCCCTCTGTTTCTATAAGATTGGATTAACTGAATTACTTTTACTTGCTTATCATTTGATTTAGTAACGATTTTTGGAGTTGCTGAACTTCTTGTGTGATTTTTAAATGAATTGATAATATTTTGATGTGATACATCTTTTTGGCCTTTGTTTTGATCTTGCAAATCATCAAAAAAACTTTTCCATTCTAAAGGGATGCTAGCTGGATTATCTAAATATAATTCGTATAGATTTTCAAGATAAGATGAGTGGCCTACAGATGCATGTGAATCTTGCCAAAATTTTTCCATATCATAATTCATGTTATGTCTGAGCAGTAACTCCATCTGATGTAATTAAATTTTTTGATTTATTGCCTTTAAGTAACATTGTTTTAATTTCACCAATTGCTTTATTAGGGTTTAATCCTTTAGGGCATGCAGCAACACAATTCATAATTCCATGACATCTGTATACGCTAAATGGATCTGTTAAGTCATCTAATCTGCTGTCTTTCTCTAAATCTCTTGAATCAGCAAGAAATCTATATGCTTGTAATAACGCTGCTGGGCCTACAAATTTATCAGGATTCCACCAGAAAGAAGGACAACTTGTAGAGCAACAAGCGCAGAGTATGCATTCATAAAGACCATCAAGTTTATCTCTGTCTGCAGGTGATTGGAGGCGCTCTTGAGCTGGGGGAGCAGTATCATTTTGAAGAAATGGTTTTATCTTTTCATACTGATTATAAAACTGGGTCATATCTACAACGAGATCTCTAATTACAGGAAGTCCGGGCAATGGTCTTATATCAAGTCTATCGCCTTTTAGAACATCTGACAGCGGAGTAATACATGCTAATCCATTTTTGCCATTAATATTCATTCCATCTGAACCACAAACACCCTCTCTGCATGATCTTCTGAATGATAAAGAGGAATCAGTTTCTTTTAATAAGTGAAGTAAATCTAGGACCATAATATCCTTTTGAGGTTTCTCAACTTCATAATTCTTCATATAAGGAAATTTATCTTGCTCAGGATTGTATCTATAGATATTTATTTTTAACATAATATTATTCTAATAAACTCTTACTTTTGGAGGAAATGCTTCCATTGTTTTAGGTGCGAAATTAACCACTCTTTTTGATAAAGATTTATCATTCGGATCAAATATTGAATGACATAACCAGTTCTCATCATCTCTTTCTGGAAAATCATCTCTAGCATGTGCTCCCCTGCTTTCATCTCTATTTAAGGCTGATATAGCAGTAGCATCAGCAACCTCTAAAAGATTTTGAAGCTCTAATGCTTCTACTCTGCTTGTATTAAAAGCTGAGCTCTTGTCTTCTAAGTAAATATTCTCTGTCTTTTCTCTGATCTCTTCTAACTCCGCTACGCCTTTTTCCATAAACTCACCACGTCTAAAGACACCAAAATAATTTTGCATACAAGTCTGTAATTGTTTCTTGACCGAAGCAACATCATGACCAGAGGTTGATTCATTTAATTTATTTAGTCTTTCTAAAGAGTTATTCACATCATCATTACTAGCAGAATCTACACCTCCGCCAGATTTAAGCTCTTTTTGAATAAACATTCCTGCAGCTCTTCCAAAGACAACTAAATCAAGTAAAGAATTTCCACCTAATCTATTAGCGCCATGAACAGAGACACATGCGGCCTCTCCGGCTGCAAATAATCCAGGAACAATAATATCTTTGGCATTAATTCTTGTAAAAGCTTGGCCATTAATATTTGTAGGAGTTCCTCCCATCATGTAGTGACATGTTGGTACTACAGGAATTGGATGATAAACAGGATCAACATGAGCAAATGTTTTAGATAATTCACATATACCTGGTAATTTAGAATTTAAGACATCTGCACCTAAATGATCGAGCTTAAGAAATACATGGTCTTTTTTTTCTCCACAACCTCTGCCTTCTAAAATTTCTAAGACCATAGACCTAGCAACAACATCTCTTCCAGCAAGGTCTTTTACGTTTGGCGCATACCTCTCCATAAATCTTTCGCCTTCGCCATTAACCAAATAACCTCCTTCACCTCTACATCCTTCTGTTACTAAAGATCCAGCTCCATATATTCCAGTTGGATGAAATTGCCACATTTCCATATCTTGCGCAGCAAAGCCTGAACGCAAACTCATTCCTAATCCATCTCCAGTATTAATTAGAGCATTTGTTGTAGAAGCATAAATTCTTCCTGCACCACCTGTGGCAAGCACTGTAGCCTGAGCCTTTAGATGAGCAACTTCACCTGACTCGATAGAAAAAGCTATAACTCCCGTTACTTCATTTTTAGAATTCTTAACAAGATCAACTGCAAACCATTCATTTAAAAAGTTAGAACCTTCTTTAACATTATTTTGATACAAGGTATGAAGGAGTGCATGACCTGTTCTATCAGCTGCAGCACATGTCCTCGCAGCCTGACCTCCCTTTCCAAAGTCTTTTGATTGACCGCCAAATGGCCTTTGATAGATCCTACCATTATCAAACCTAGAAAATGGTAACCCCATATGTTCTAGTTCGAAAACTGCTTTAGGTCCTTCTGAGCACATATATTCAATAGCATCCTGATCACCAATAAAATCAGCACCTTTAACGGTGTCATACATATGCCACCTCCAGTCATCATTTGGATCAGCACTTTGAATGGCACAAGTGATGCCCCCTTGAGCGGAGACTGTATGAGATCTAGTTGGGAATACTTTAGATACAACGGCCGTTTTTAAACCAGACTTAGCTAACTCTAAAGAAGTTCTCATACCTGATCCACCGCCACCAATAATCAAAGCATCAAACTCAAGAGTTTTAATATTATTAGCGTTAATCGTGTTTGTCATAAAGTTATATCCAAATCAAAAAAAGTAAGTAAAAGTATAAAAACAATCCTAAGGCTGAAAATATAATGTTATAAATCAACCTCGAAGAATCTGCTATCTTTGATAAATTTAAGCTTAAAAAACCTAAAGTTCGTGGTGTTAAGTAATCAGTCCCTATTGTCCATAAGCCTAAATATGCATGCACTAAAATACTTAAAAAAGTTAAAGAAGTAGATAGTTTAAATATTAACGACTGAGTAAAAGTATTCCAAACATCAAATGTAATAGGCTGAGTAAAAAAGATAAAAGATGTTACAAGGGTAATATAGATAAAGATAAAAACTGCGCTCCATCTTTGTAAATACCAAATTGTTGAGCCCTTCATAGGTATATCACCACACCTGCAGCAATTAAAGAAAAAAACCAAATACATATTACAAAAATTGATGAATTTTGACTCGCCTCAAGCGACTCTCCAATGTGCATATCCATAATTAAATGTCTGACACCGGTAAGAATATGATACCAAAGAACTAGAAAACTAAAAGCAACAAATGTTGATAAAAAGAGGTTACTATTCAATAAAATAATTAAATTAGTGAACTGTTCCTGATTGTTAGTAGATAGATAGAATAATATTACTGATAAGGGAAATGTGATAAAAAAAATATACATACCTGCTAATCTGTGAGTAATAGAAGTTAAAGCTGAAATTGGCAGCTTTATCTTCATTAAGTTTATATTGACTGGTCTTTGGTCATTTTTCATTTTAGTAACAAATGTTCCCTTATAGATCAAATTTACAAAACAATTATACGTAATTGTATGCATTAAATCTTATTTATTTTAAATATAAGACAAGTTTGATGGCAATTTTTAGAGAATATATACACTAAGTCAAATTTATAAAATTTGCTTTAATGGAGGGCTTGATAGAGCTTAATTTATGTAGTTTTGCTACATTATTATATGAAAATAAATATTTATAAAATTTGTTATTTATTTTTTAACATGTTTCATTAATCTTTTTTTCTTCTTAACCTGTCTATCTGTCAATTTATTTACTTTTCCTTCAAATGGATTATCAGCTTTTCTGAAAATAATTCTTAATTGGACGCTTTTAAGGCCTAATTCTTCTCTAAATGAGTTCTCTAAATATTTTCTATAATTAGCAGGAATTTTTTTGTCTTGATTTGAGTGAATAATCAATGTTGTTGGTTGAGTTCCTCCAAAGTGAACATATCTTAATTTAAGTTGGCGACCAGCAACAGATGGAGGAGCACTTCGTAGTACAAATTTATTTAAATGTTTATTGAGCAGAGCAGTTGAATAATTAGTCTGGGATTTTTCTATTAAGCTGTTGAGAACTCTAAAAAGTCTTTTAAAGCCTAAGCCTTTCATTCCCGAGACTTCAATTTTTATAAAATCTGTTAAAAAATTAGATTGGAGTCTCTTTGTTTCATATATAGCTTTAATATCAGACTTGCTTAAAAGATCTACTTTGTTTAACCCAATAAGCACAGGCTTGCCTTGTTCACAAATCATATTAATTAATTTGAGATCTTGATCGACGATGCTTTCCTCAGAATCTACTAAAAATAAAATAACATCACTTTCCACCACAGCATGCATTGCTCTTACATATGAAAAATATTCTACTTTATGATTCTGTTTGTAACCTTTTCGTATACCAGCAGTATCTATAAAAATAAAATCATTACCATCAATAGAAAAAGGTATTCTTATGGCATCTATAGTTGTTCCAGCTATCTCAGACACAACTAACCTATCCTCTTTAATGAAATTATTAATAAATGTAGATTTTCCAGCATTAGGCCTTCCTAAAACTGCAATTTTTTTCCCTGCCACACCCTCATCTTCAATTTCTTCAGGCAGCTGCTCCTCAAGGGATTTCTTAAGCGTATCTAATCCTCTTGAATGCTCAGCACTTATGTGTATAAAATCCATTACTCCTTTTGAAGTAATATCGTTCATTGCATCTGATTTAGATGATTTATCAGATTTATTAAGTAAAGTTATAAATGGTTTATTTAATTTTCTTAGATTACTTAGGATTTCAAAATCTTCAGAAGTAAGATGCTCCGACCCATCAACTAAAAATAATATTAAGTTGCACTCATTAGCTGCTATCCAAGCTTGATCTGAGATATTTTGTGATAAATTTGATTCATCTTTGCCGATACCACCAGTATCTATGATGAGACTCTTTAACTTGCCTAGTCGCACATAACCGTAATTTCTATCTTTAGTTAATCCTGGAAAATCAGAAACTATAGCCTCACGAGTCTTAGTAAGTTTATTAAAAAGAGTTGATTTGCCTACGTTAGGACGGCCAATTATTGCTATTGAAGTAAACATTTTTATAGAGCATTCTAGAGACTAATAGAATATAAATTAAATTCTTGGTCTACAGCGTAGATATTATCAGCCCTTGCAATAATATTTTTTATTGGATTTTTAGTTAATCTTAATCTGCTTCGGGTTTTACCGTTTAATGGATTAATAAAGTGAATATATCCTTCAAAATCTCCAACTACTATATTTCCTTTATAGGAATCAGGGTTAGATAAATCTCTTAGATAATAGTCATCAGAAGTCCATGATGGCATAAGGGTTTTAGCTGCATATGTATTAAAGGTTGAATCAGTTTGAATGACTGCTATTACACCTTTAGTAATTACAGGTGAATAAAATGATGAGGTTTTTTCTGCCCATACTATTCTTCTTTGAGCTGGATCAAAAGCTGCTATCTGCCCCTGATAGTTAGCTACAAATAACAATCCACCTTCAAGCACCGGAGCGCTATCTGCATCAATCATGTTTTCTAGCTCAGATGTTCCTTCAACATATGAAATAGCGCCATCCCATAATAGAAAACCTGTTTCTATTTGAAAAGCGCCTAATCTTCCATTATCAAAAGCTGCATAAACAATACCTTCTTCTATTACAGGAGGACTGCTTCCTCTTAATGTAAGAGAGGGAAGTTGAGATCTATATGACCATTCTTTTGTTCCGTCTGATATGTTGTATGCATTTAATTCGCCTGAGCTTGTTTTAACTAAAACAAGTCTTGCATCAATCGCAGCTTGAGCTAATACCTCTCCTCCAGCATCAACTGACCATAAGGTTGAGCCATCGTCTTGTGATAAACATATTAATTCACCCTGATCACTTGCAACAATTAGAACGCCAAAACCTGCCGAAACGCCTGATGAAAGAGGTGGCACTTGAACAGTCCAATTTTCTATACCGGAAGCTTGATCATATGACCCAACAGATCCATTATTGTTTGCAAAAAATATTGTTTTGCCTGAAAAACTAGGTAAAAAAGATCCTAACGTATTTTCTCCGTCTGATAGTAGGTCAGGTATTATATTTAACGCTTTCCTTTCAGTAGTTAGAGATATTTTCCAATTTATAGTTATATCATCTTCTTGATTTGATATCTCTATTAAGCTCTTTGGCTCTGTTAAATCTATCTCTTCTTCTCCATTATTCCAAAAAGTTAAAGTGTCAATTAGAGATCTAGATTCTTTTGATTCGACTTCCTCATCATTGTTATCCAAAAAAGGAATGCTTGAGCATGAGCTTAAAAATATAATTATCAGTAAATGTGAGAAATATTTCATAGTTATTTATAAGACCTGTTAGATATTATTAAGTTTCATCATAATAATATTTATTGAAGCTTGATCATCATACAACTCTTTAGCTAAATTATATTGTTCAATAGCTAATTCATTTTTTTCTTGTCCAACCAGGGCATCTCCAGCCAATTCATGAACTAATGGATCTGATTCATCTATAAGGGTTTCTAAAGAATTTAACGCCTCTATATAGTCAGCTTCCGCTATTAAAATTCTTGCTAAGCTAACTCTAGACATTTTATTTATTAGATTATTTCCAAAAAAGCCGCTTGAAAGTTCTTGAAGTTGATTGAAATAATTCTTACTTTTCTCAAGCTGCATATCTCCAGCTAATGCTGATGCTTTTTTTAATATAGCTAGTTGAGCAAATCCGGTTGAGCTAAAATTTTCAGTCAATTCATCAAATGCTGGAATATCATTCAATATATTAGAATCTTCTGAAGATACTTCATTCATCCATTCACTATAAAGAATAGAGGCTGATTCAGCCTTTGAATCATTAAAAGACTTAATGCTGTATGAACTAATTCCTATTACAGAAATAGATATTAATATTGTAAGTATAAGACTCTTGTAGTGCTTGAAAAAATCTGCAATCGCAAGAAGTCTCTCGTCATCATTACTGTATTCTGCCATCTTTTATGTCCTTGTAATCCTTTCTAAATCTCTTTATATAATTCTATTAATTCTTTTAAACTTACGTTGGTCTGCTCAACATCTTCTCTAAGATATTTAACAATAATTAAATTGTTATTAATTTCTTCATCACCAAGAATAAATACATGAGAAGCATTTGTTTTATTAGCTCTCCTTAATTTAGCCTTGATGCTACTTTCAGTTAAGTCCATATCTAATGAAATCTCTGAATTGGCAGATCTGAGCTGGTTCGCTATTTTAAATGCTAATGGTGCTATATTGCTAGTAGAAGTTATAAAAGCTACTTTTTTCTTATTAGACGGCGATATGGTTGCAATCGAAATTATTCTCTCTAACCCAATTGCAAGACCTATTGCTGGCATATCTTTACCGCCAAGCATTTCTGAAAGAATATCGTATCTTCCTCCTCCAAGAAATGCATCTTGAGCTCCTAAATCTGACGAAGTAGCTTCAAAAACTAGACCAGTGTAGTAATCAAGACCTCTAACAAGATTATTATCAATTTCTATATTACATAGATCTCCAAATGTACTTTGAATATTTTCTAATAATTCATTAGCTGAATTAGGAATAAAGTCCTTCAACGAAGGTCCTGATTTTAAAATTTCTTGGATGTTATGGTCTTTAGTATCAAGTATTCGCAATGGATTAGTATTTAATCTTTCTAGATCCTTTTCGTCCATTTGATCTTTATATGAGCTTAAAAAACTAACTAGCTCTTTAGCAAAATCTTGTTTGGACTGCTTATCACCCAAGTGATTTATCTTTAATGTGGTATTTTTTATCTTTAAACCATTAATGATTGAGCAAATCATAGAAATTAATTCAAAGTCAGCTTTACCTTCTTCAAAACCCAAAAGCTCAATTCCTGCTTGGTGAAATTGTCTATATCTCCCCTTCTGAGGTCTTTCATACCTAAACATTGGTCCCATGTACCAGAACTTAGATTGCTGTTGATCTAATTTTTTTTCAATAATTGAACGAATTACTCCAGCTGTTCCTTCTGGACGAAGACTAAGGCTTTGATCATTCCTATCATTAAAAGAATATATTTCTTTGTTAACGATATCTGATGTATCTCCCACGGATCTTTTATATAAATCTGTGTATTCCATAATTGGTGTTCTTATTTCATTGATTGAATAAGAGTTGAATATTTCTTCAAGTTTATTTTCTACAGGGGTCCAGCTGATGATATCTTCAGGATAAAAGTCAGGCATGCCTCTTAATGAATTAATTTTATTGGTCATTTAGCCTCTTACAATAACATTTGAGTTATCTCTTTGTAATAACTTCTCTCTAACTTCATTCTCTATCTCATCTATGAGATGTTCACTAGATATCTTTCTATCAGGCACTCCGTCAACGTATAGTAAGTTTTTTGGAGATGCCCCAGTTAAACCAATATCTGCAGCCTTTGATTCTCCAGGACCATTTACATAACAACCTATAATAGCAACTTCAATATCTTCAGAAATATCCTCAAATCTTTCTTCTAGAGCATTTACTACTTCAATAACGTTAAAATTCTGCCTTGAGCAGCTAGGACAGGCAATAAGTTTTACACCTCGACTTCTAATATTTAGACTTTTTAAAATATCCCATCCAATTTTAATTTCATCTACTGGATCAGAAGCTAAAGAAATTCTAATTGTATCTCCAATACCTTCAGATAAGAGCATCCCTACTCCTATGGAGGATTTAACTGTTCCTGCCCTATAACTTCCTGCCTCTGTAATACCTAAATGAAGAGGTTGATCAATAATTTTTGAGATTTTTCTATACGCCTCAACTGTCATCTCTATATTGGAGGCTTTAAGACTCATTTTATAATTTGCAAAATTAAATTTATCTAGAATATCAACATGTCGCATAGCAGACTCTACTAAAGCATCTGCATTAGGCTCTCCATACTTCTTTTGGAGATCTTTTTCTAAAGATCCAGCATTGACTCCAACTCTAATCGGCACATTATTATGGATAGCAGCTTGAATAACCTCTCTTACTCTATCCTCTTTTCCAATATTACCTGGATTAATCCGTAAACAATCAGCCGAATCTGCAACTTCTAGGGCTATCTTATAATCAAAATGTATATCAGCTACCAAAGGTATATCTACAGCTTTTCTAATTTCTTTAAAAGCAGCAGCTTCCTCAAAACCCGGAACTGACACTCTGACAATATCTGCACCAGCGGCCTGCAGGTCATTAATTTGATTAACTGTTGAGATAACATCGCATGTATTGGTATTTGTCATTGATTGAATAGCTATAGGGTTTTTTGCACCTACAATAACTCCGCCGACATTAACAGATTTAGTATCTTTTCTTTTAATCCATTCACTCATTATTAAATATAGTTGTGCTTACTTTAAGTTTATTGGCGCTATTGCTAAAGTTAATATCCGAAGGCCCATAAGTGCCTTTAACATTATCAATATTACCTATTGTAAGTGTAAAGCTTTTTTCAATCTCTATTTCTAAAAAATCATCTTTATTATATAACTTATAAACTAAAGGTTTTTTATTTACTGAATATATTTCTACCCAACATTCTCCAGAAAAAAATAATTTTAGGTAGTTATTCTTATTGACTAATTCAGGAATAGGCTCCTCTGCCACTAACTCATCTGTGACTTTAATTTCATTAACATTTAAAGGTTTTAAGGTCTCTATGTCAGTTTGTAGTTCTGTATTATTAAAAGGTGAGTTAAAGAAATTTAATATAATAATA
>TARA_B110000444_G_scaffold47966_1_pt1 | contig 11379 bp, 7 predicted proteins | sample TARA_B110000444 | Tara Oceans TARA_B110000444 (sample SAMEA4398370) | marine metagenome | biome: Polar Biome; feature: [SRF] surface water layer (ENVO:00010504); material: water (ENVO:00002006), including particulate matter (ENVO:01000060) such as... | depth 5 m | reverse complement strand
AAAGGAATTAAACCAAATGAATTTGTTCCTATTTTATAAATTGAATAAATTTTCAATGACATGAAAATAATAGATAAAAGAATTAGCATATAAACAAAATATATATCAAGATCGTAAGGAACAAAATAGACAAAAACTAAAAAAGGAAAAATAATAATAGCAAAAGATCTATCTGAAATAAATGAAAAGAATACTGTTAATTTTGCTAATTCTTTTTTTAAAAAAATATTACCTAAAAATCTAATAACTAAAAACTTACTAGAAAAATACAGAAAAATATAAAGTAGGATTTCAAAAAAACTATTTACACTGATAACACTCTGCTGTAAATTTATAAATAGTGAAATATTAATTATCATTATAAGAAAAGTAATCATACTAACCCTTTGAGTAAGTGCATTCTCCAGTCTTAGATACTGACTTGCATACCTATATTGAATTGAGCCTAGAACTAATAAACTTGCATAACTCCAATAATAGGCTCTTAAAATTCCAATTAGAAAAAAAGATATAGTCAGTAAAATAAAAAAACCATCTCCATTCATAAATTCATTTTTCTTTTAAAAATTATAAATACAAAAATAACTTTTACATATTTATCTTATAAGACATATTAGATAATGTTTAAAATCAATACTTTTGTAAAAAAAAGAATTATGAAACAAGATCTATTTCAAGCTCCCGACTATTTTCTTATGGATGAATTACTATCCGATGAGCATAAGCTTATAAGAGATGCTGCGCGTGATTGGGTTAAAAGAGATGTCAGTCCAATCATTGAAGAAGCATGTCAAAATGCAATTTTCCCTAAGCAAATACTCTCGGGTCTAGCAGATGTTGGCGCTTTTGGTCCATACATTCCAACCAAGTATGGAGGGGCGGGTCTTGATCATATTTCATATGGCTTGATCATGCAGGAATTAGAGAGAGGAGATAGTGGCGTTAGATCAACTGCCTCTGTCCAATCTTCTTTAGTAATGTATCCAATATATGAATATGGAAATGAGGAGCAAAGATTAAAGTACCTTCCAAAATTAGCAACTGGTGAAATGATGGGATGCTTTGGACTGACTGAACCAAATCATGGATCAAATCCCGGAGGAATGACAACAAACATTAAAGATATGGGCGATCATTATATTTTAAATGGTGCAAAAATGTGGATATCTAACTCTCCATTTGCTGACGTGGCTGTTGTTTGGGCAAAAAATGATGCTGGTAGGATAAAGGGTGTAATTGTAGAAAGAGAAATGGAAGGTTTTACTACTCCAGAAACTCATAATAAATGGAGTTTAAGAGCTTCAGCAACAGGAGAACTGGTATTTGATAATGTAAAAATACCAAAAGAAAACATATTAGAGGGTAAAGATGGATTAGGCGCTCCTCTTGGTTGTTTAGATTCTGCAAGATATGGAATAGCTTGGGGTGCTATTGGAGCTGCAATGGATTGTTATGACACTGCTTTAAGATATTCAAAAGAAAGAATTCAGTTTGGAAAACCAATTGCTGCATTTCAACTTCAACAAAAAAAACTTGCAGAAATGATCACTGAAATTACAAAAGCACAACTGTTAACATGGAGACTTGGAGTTTTAAAAAATGAAGGGAGAGCAACAACAGCACAAATTTCAATGTGTAAAAGAAATAATGTGGAAATGGCGCTTAATATAACAAGAGAAGCAAGACAGATTCTAGGCGCGATGGGAATAACTGGAGACTATTCAATTATGAGACATATGATGAATCTAGAATCTGTTATAACTTATGAGGGGACTCATGACATTCACCTTCTAATTACGGGGCTTGATATCACAGGTGAAAGCGCTTTTAAATAGCCTTTTTTTCCTCATCTAGTAGTTTTGCTGTTTTAGCAATATCATTATAAAATTCTTTACCATATCTTCTAATTAACGGGTGTTTTAGAAATTTATATACTGGCATACTCATTTCTTTACCAAGCGAACAAGCTGGAGAACAAATATCTATCGATTCATAATTAATTGCATGAAACTCCTTGTATTCTGATATTCTAATTGGAAATAAATGACATGAAATAGGTTTTTTAAATGAAATTTTTTTATCAAAATTTGCCTTTTCTATTCCACATTTTGAAATACCGTCATCCAATATTACGAATGCACATTCTTTATTATTGATAAGAGGGGTTGTAAGATCTCCATCAGCATCTAAAACTGATACACCCACATCATCAATAACTTCTTGTGATTTTTCACTCAAATAAGGTCTAACTAATGGATATATTTCATTAAGTATTTCAACTTCTTTATCTTTTAATGGTGCCCCGGAGTCTCCCTCAACACAACATGCACCTTTACAGGCATTTAGATCACAAATAAATTGCTTTTCAAAGATATCTTTAGAAATAATTTTATCATCAATTTGAATCATATTGTAAATTTACATAATTAAAATTGAGAATTATTACTTTTGCACTATGGCAAACTATGAAGAAATCTTTAAAAAAGTTGTATCTCATTGTAAAGAGTATGGTTTCATATTCCAATCTTCAGAAATATATGACGGATTAGCAGCTGCTTATGACTATGGGCCCAATGGTGTAGAATTAAAGAATAATATAAAAGATTATTGGTGGAAGTCAATGGTCAATATGCATGAAAATATTGTTGGTTTAGACTCTGCAATTTTTATGCATCCAAAGACATGGAAAGCCTCTGGACATATTGATGCGTTTAATGATCCACTAATTGATAATAAGGATTCAAAAAAAAGATACAGAGCAGATGTTCTTGTTGAGGATTACATAGCAAAAATTGAAGCAAAAATTACAAAAGATTGTGATAAGGCCGCTAAGCGTTTTGGAGAAAAATTTAATAAAGAGGAGTTTACATCAACAAATGGAAGAGTAGTAGAAAGGAAAAAAAAAATTGATTTAATAAACAAAAGATTAAACACATCTCTATCATTGGGTGATCTTAAAGCAGTAAAATTATTAATTGAAGAATTAGAAATAAAATGCCCTATTTCAGGAACTAATAACTGGACAGATGTTCGTCAGTTTAACCTAATGTTTAAAACCCAAGTTGGAGCAACAACTGATGGTGCCACTGACCTATATCTAAGACCTGAAACTGCTCAAGGAATATTTGTTAATTTCTTAAATATCCAAAAAACTTCACGAATGAAGATTCCATTTGGAATTGCACAAGTGGGGAAAGCCTTTCGAAATGAAATTGTTGCAAGACAATTTATCTTTAGAATGCGTGAGTTTGAGCAAATGGAAATGCAATTTTTTGTGCGTCCTGGTGAAGAAATAAAATGGTATAATTATTGGAGAGAAAGTAGAATTAATTGGCATAAATCTTTAGGAATTGACGAAGATAAATATCGTTTTCACGATCATGAAAAGCTGGCTCACTATGCAAATGCTGCCACTGATATAGAATTTAAATTTCCATTTGGATTTAAAGAACTAGAAGGTATTCATTCTAGGACAGATTTCGATCTCAAAGCACACCAAGAGCATTCAGGTAAAAAAATAAAATATTTTGACCCAGAAATAAATGATAGTTATGTTCCATATGTTGTTGAGACCTCTCTTGGTTTAGATAGAATGTTCCTAACTATACTAACTAATTGCTTTATTGAAGAGCAATTAAAAAATGGTGACACAAGAGTAGTATTAAAAATCCCGTATATACTTTCTCCAATTAAAATTGCAATTCTTCCTCTAACTAAAAAAGATGGAATGCCTGAGAAAGCAAGAAAAATTATGCAAGAATTACAACTTAAGTTTAATTGTCAATATGAAGAAAAAGATTCTATTGGAAAAAGATATAGACGTCATGATGCTATTGGAACTCCATTCTGTATAACTATTGATCACATTACATTGGAAGATAATACGGTAACTCTAAGAAATAGAGATACTATGATTCAAGAAAGAGTTTCTTTAAACAAAATGGAAGCAATTATATCAGAGAATCTTAACCTGGCCAAGTATTTACAGTTTAAATCCTAGTTACTTCCTTCTGAGACAACAGATATTTTATCAAAAATAGCATTTACTGGAGGAAGAACTTTCTCTACTTCTACTTTTACACTTAACACTCTATTAAGTAATAATAATTTTTTCATAATTCTACTAGCAGGACACTCTATCATACTAGAGCGAATACTCATTTGTTCTTTTACTATTTCTATAACATTTACATAATCTACTGTATCTTCAAGTTTATCCGAACTCTCTACCGAGCTAGTGTCAACATTTAAGCAAACATTTACAACAAAATGTCCTCCTAAAATAGCCTCTTCGGGAAGGTGCCCGTGAAATGCATACAATTTAATTCCTTCTATTTTAATTAAACCCATTATTTAATATTTTTTATAGCATTTTCCATTCTATCTATCACTTCTTTCTTTCCTAAGAGAGTTGCGATCTCAAAAAGAGAAGGTCCCATTCCAAGACCTGTTAGAGACAATCTAAAAGCAGGTAATAGCCTACCCATTCCAATCTCTTTTTCTAACAAATAAGCCTTAAATTCTTTCTCAATATTCTCTGAACTAAAATCTATCAAAGGCTCTAATTTATTTTTTAATTCTTCAAGTAAATCTGGAGTTTCTTCTTTCCATTTCTTTCTCACTGTTTTTTCATCATAAGATTCAGGCCTTAAAAAGTAATATCTGCCTTCATACCACATTTCTGAAATAAAAGTTGCTCTTTCTTTAAGCTGCTCACATACTTGCGATACAAAAAAATCATCTTTTACAATTAGTTCTGACTTAAGAATTAATTGTAAATCTTTACATAATTCTTCTTTAGATTTTTTACGAAGATATTGTTGATTAAACCAGCGAGTTTTGTCAAAATCAAATTTAGCCCCGGCCTTTCCTACTCTTTCTAATGAGAAACTTTCAATTAGCTCTTCCATTGAAAAAATTTCTTGAGTCGTACCAGGATTCCAGCCTAAAAAAGAAAGCATATTAATAAATGCATTAGCATAGTAACCACTTTCTCTATATCCCGAACTAATATCTCCTGTTTCTGGATTTTGCCATTGTGTTGGAAAAACAGGAAAACCAAGTCTATCCCCATCACGTTTACTTAACTTTCCATTTCCATCTGGCTTAAGTATTAAAGGAAGGTGGGCAAATTCAGGCATTTTATTACTCCAGCCTAAAAAATCATATAATAAAACATGAAGTGGAGCGGATGGTAGCCACTCCTCTCCTCTTATAACGTGTGAAATTTTCATCAAATAGTCGTCAACTACATTTGCAAGATGATATGTTGGCATTCCGTCAGATTTAAAAATTACTTTATCATCCATATTATTAGTATTGACGATTACCCAACCTCTTATTAAGTCATTTATTTTAACTTCTTCATTTCTAGGCATCTTAATTCTAATGACATACTTTTCTCCACTTTTTATTCGCTTCTTCACTTCATCCTCAGAAAGTGATAGAGAGTTCTTCATCCCAACTCTAGTTATTGAGTTATATTGAGGAGAAGGTATTCCAGCATTTTTCATGTCTTCTCTCATTTGACTTAGTTCTTCTTGTGTATCAAAAGCATAATAAGCATGACCACTTTGTAAAAGCTGCTCAGCATATTGTAAATAAAGTAATTTTCTGTCAGATTGTCTGTAGGGACCATAATTTCCAGGCTTAGCAATACTCTCATCAAATTTTATTCCACACCAATTTAAAGATTCAATAATATAGTCTTCTGCACCTTTAACAAATCGAGACTGATCAGTATCTTCAATTCTAAGGATAATTTCTCCTTTGTGTTTTTTTGCAAATAAATAATTATACAAAGCTGTTCTAACCCCACCTATATGAAGGGGTCCCGTAGGGCTTGGTGCAAATCTGACTCTTACTTTAGACATTGATAAGGTTTTTTACAAAGATAATATTTATGTTCAAAAATGGTTGAATCAGTAGTATATTAAAATTGTATTTTTGCATTAATGTCTAGAAATCTTAATAATGATTTAATAATTAAACTCCGAGAGTTTATAAAAAAATATTATGTCAACTTACTAATCAAAGGTGGGGTTCTGACTTTATTAACTCTTTTATTATTTTTTATTGTCTTTGCAATATTAGAATACTTTTCAAATTTTGACGTAGGCTTTAGAACATTCCTTTTTTGGTTTTACATTATAATTAATTTAATAATATCAATAATATTTTTTATAAATCCACTACTAAAAATATTTAGAATTGGAGATGTTCTGACATATAAACAAGCTGCGGAAATAATAGGGAAACATTTTAGCGAAATAGACGATAAACTTTTAAATATTCTAGAGCTAAGTGAAATGGATACCGAGAATAATGAATTAATCCAAGCAAGTATTGAGCATAAGATCAAAAACATAAAGCCCATCCCTTTCTCAACAGCTATACAATTATCAGAAAACATTAAAATTGCTAAATGGCTTATCGCCCCCATAGCTCTTATATTGATATTCATTCTTAGTGGTAACTCTAACGTATTAAGAGATAGTTCTTCAAGAATAATAAAGCACAACACTTTCTTCGAACCTAAAGCACCATTTGACTATTTAATAATGAGTCCTTTAGAGGTTGAGCAGTATAATGATTTAGAGATAAAGCTAAAAATAGACGGTAATATTGTTCCAGATAAAGTATATATCTTAATAGGCAAAAATAAATATGCATTAAAAACTTCAGAAGAGAAAATACATTCTTTTCTACTGAAGAATATTAAAGAAGAAAAATTATTTAAGCTATATGCTGGGGGATATACCTCAAAAGAATATAAAGTAAAAGTAAAGCTAAAGCCAACAATAACAGATATAAAAACAACAATAATCTATCCAAAATATACAAAATTTGAGAAAAAATTAGTGACTAATTTGGGAGATCTGAGTATTCCAAAGGGCAGTAAAATAAAATGGGAATTTAAACTAAGAAATACAAAAAATATACAAATACAAACTAATAAAAAAGTACAACGATTTGAAGTTAAAGAAAAATTTAGTTACGAAAACACTTATAAAAATGGGACTGATATAATTATAATATCACAAAACAAATATAAAATTAGTGATACAGTAAATTTTAAGATTAAAATAATCGAAGATAAAAGCCCAAAAATAAAAGTTGAACGAAATTATGATTCTCTTTTAACAACATATTTTTTTAGCGGTAATATTGAAGATGACTATGGGATAGAAAAGCTTGAGTATATATCTAATATAAAAATTGGTGACTCTATAATCTCAAGAAAAAATAAAATACAAATAGAGGAAAATAAAAATCAGACTTTCTATTATCAATTTAAAATGGAAGAGTTTTCAGTAAAAGAAAATTTAATTATTGATAGCTATTTTATTGTTTGGGATAATGATAAAATAAATGGTTCAAAGTCAACAAAAAGTAAAACTTTTACACATAAATCTAAAACAAATGAGGAGTTAAAAAAAGAAAGAGAAAATCTTAATTCACAAATAAAATCAGGAATAAATAAATCAATAAACCAGAGCTTAGAAATTAAAAGAGACATTAAGGAGATTGAAAAAAAAATGCTAGATAAAAAAACTCTAAACTGGGAAGAGAAGCAAAAAATAAAAGAATTGATAAACAAACAGCAGAAGTTAAAAGAAAATATTAATGAAACTAAAGAAAAGAATAGATTTAAAATAAACAAAACCCAGAATACAGACCCTAAAATAAAAGAAAAACAAAAACAACTTCAAGAGCTAATGGATAAGGTCTTAGATGAAGAGTTCAAACAACTAATTGATGAACTAGAAAAACTTATAAAAGAGGATAAAAAAGAAAAGCTCAAAGATTTATTAGAAAAATTAGATCAACAAAATGATAATTTAGAAAAAGAACTAGACAGAGAGTTAGAGCTTTTCAAACAGCTAGAATTTGAACAAAAAACAGAAGAAATTATTGATGACATAACAAAATTAGAGAACTTTCAAAAAGACATTAAAAATAAAACAGACTCTACAAAATCTAAAAAAGATGAATTAATAAGTAAACAAGAAAAAGCAAAAGAAGACTTTAAAAAAATAAAAGAATCAATAGATGATTTAAAAAAGAAAAATGAGCAATTAGAAAATAAAAATGAAGTACCTGAGACACAAGAGCTAGAACAAGAAATTGAAAAGGAGATGGATGAAAGTAAAGAAAATCTACAAAAAAACAAAAAGAAGAAATCAAGCCAGTCTCAAGAAAAAACACTAGTAAAACTTGATCAGATAAAGAAAAAAATGCAAAAAATGCAAGAGGGTAACTCCTCTGAGACTGTAATAGAAAATGCAGAAACATTAAGAGAAATTCTTGAAAACTTAATTAAGCTGTCATTTAATCAGGAAATTTTACTTGAAAAAACTGCGCAGATAAATAAAGAAAACCCAGATTTTATTCAACTTGTAAAAGATCAGAAAAAACTTTCAGATGATAGTAAAATTATAGAAGACTCATTATTAGCTCTAAGCAAAAGAGCTCCTCAAATTGAATCAAAAATTAATGAGGAAATTAATGATATAAAAAGCAATTTGAATAAAGCCACTAAAGCTCTAGAAGAAAGGTTAATAAATAAATCAACAGAAAAACAACAATTTATAATGACCTCATCAAATAATTTAGCATTATTACTTTCTGAGATTCTTAAACAAATGAATCAAGAATTAAGCGATATGCCTTCTTCGTGCAACAAACCTAAAAACTGTAACAATCCCAAAAACAGTAATAAACCCTCAATGAATGAATTAAAAAATGCACAGAAAAAATTAAATGATCAACTTAAAGAATCAATGAAAAAAGGAAAGCCTAAAAAAGGTGAAGGAACAAAAGGAGAAGACAGTAAAAAACTAATGGAAATGTCCAAAAAACAAGAGATGATTCGTTTACAATTAGAATCAATAGAGAAAGAAAATGGCTCTGATGGAGATCCGAAAAGAAACAATGAATTAAAGAAAGAGATGAAAGAAAATGAATACGATATAATTAATAATAACATTTCTAAAGAAACACTAAATCGACTAGATAATATAATAATTAAATTCTTAGAAGCAGAAAAAGCGGAGAAGGAACAAGGAGAAGATATGAAACGAGAATCAAGTGAATGGATTTACGATTACATAAATAATTCAATTGAGTTGGAAAAATTTAAGCAAAACAAAAAAAACCAAAAAGAGCTACTAAAAACTGCACCTGTTAATTTAACACCATTTTATAAACAGGAAGTAGATAAATATTTTAAAAACATTTTAAAAATAAAGAATGATTGATTTTGATTATCAAAATAACTTTAGGATTAAACAAACAAAAAAAATAAAAATTTGGCTAATCGAAATATGCAAAAAAGAAAAAGCTAAAATAGAAGGACTATCTATAGTAATTGGAGATGACTCTTTTCTATTAGAATTTAATAAAAAATACTTAAATCATGATACTCTAACTGACGTCATAACATTTGACTATGGAGATAAGAAAAATATAAAAGGAGATATCCTTATAAGCATAGAGAGAATAAAAGAAAATGCAAAAAAATATGATCAATTAATTTCTAATGAAGTAAATAGAGTTATAGTTCATGGTTTACTACATTTGCTGGGCTATAAAGATAAAACAAAAACAGAAAAAATAATAATAAGAAATAAGGAAAACTACTACCTAGATAAACTAAATAATTGATAATCAACAGTTTAAATGTAGTTTCACGTGAAACAATATGGAATTAGAAGAAAAATATGACGTTATCGTTGTGGGAGCAGGACATGCAGGTTGCGAGGCTGCTCATTGCGCAGCAACTCTAGGCTCTAAAGTTCTAATAATATCTCAAAATCTAGAGACGATTGCAAGAATGTCATGCAACCCAGCAATGGGCGGGATCGCGAAAGGACAAATTTTAAGAGAGATTGATGCTTTAGGGGGTATGTCTGCAATAATAACAGATAAGTCAACAATACAATTTAGGATGCTGAACAAATCAAAAGGTCCTGCAATGTGGAGTCCAAGAGCACAATGCGATAGAAAACTTTTTGAGAGAGAGTGGAGAAAAGCACTAGAAAAAAATACAAATATTGACTTTTACCAGGACAGTGTGGAACAAGTTATTGTTGAAGAGAAAAAAGCTTGCGGGGTAAAGACAAAAATGGGCGTAAAAATAAATGCTTCAAGTGTAATTTTATGCAATGGAACGTTTCTAAACGGCTTAATTCATCTGGGAGATAAAAATTATAAAGGAGGAAGATCAGGTGAGCCTGCGGCAGAGGGAATAACTAAGCAGCTTATAGATTTAGGATTCACGCACGGTAGAATGAAAACAGGAACACCTCCAAGACTTGATGGAAGAACAATAGATTACTCAAAAACAGAAGAACAAAAAGGAGACGAAAAAGTTGTTGGGTTTTCATATAAAGAAAAGACAAATATTGGAGAATCTAAAAGTTGCTTCATAACTTACACTTCTAAGGAAGTTCATGAAATATTAAAAGAAGGTTTTGAGAAATCACCAATGTTTACAGGAAGAATTCAAGGACTTGGACCAAGATACTGTCCTTCAATAGAAGATAAAATTGTTAGGTTTTCAGAAAAAGAAAGGCATCAGCTTTTTATAGAGCCAGAAGGTAGGGAGACTATAGAAATATACCTCAATGGATTTTCAACATCATTACCAGAAGATGTACAACTAAAAGCGCTTAGAAAAGTAAAAGGATTAGAAAAAGTTAAATTATTTAGAGCAGGGTATGCAATAGAATATGACTATTTCCCTCCAACACAATTAAAAAACTCTCTAGAGACTAAATTAATAAATAATCTATTTTTTTGCGGGCAAATAAATGGAACAACAGGTTATGAAGAAGCTGCATGTCAAGGGTTAATTGCTGGAATAAATGCTCATCAAAAAACAGAAAAAAAAGACGAATTTATTCTATCTAGATCAGATGCATATATAGGAGTGTTGATTGACGATTTGATAATAAAAGGAACAGATGAACCATATAGAATGTTTACTTCAAGAGCAGAGTATAGGCTACTACTAAGACAAGACAATGCTGATATAAGGCTTACACAAAAGGGACATAACATTGGACTAGCATCAGATGAAAGATTAAAAAAACTTAAAAGAAAAATAGAAGAAACAAATTTACTTACAACATTTCTTAAAAAACAAAATATTGAAACTGATATAATAAATAAAGTATTAATAGAAAAAGGAAGCGCAACAGTAGATCAAAAGAAAAAACTACATACATTTCTATCAAGACCTCAAATAAACTACAATGATCTTCTAGTGTCGAAACCTCTTAGAGATTTTGTAATAAATAATAAAATAGGAGAGGAAAGTATTGAGCAAGCAGAAATTGAAATAAAATATGGAGGCTACCTTAACAAAGAAGCAGA
>TARA_B110000444_G_scaffold48485_1_pt1 | contig 11384 bp, 1 predicted proteins | sample TARA_B110000444 | Tara Oceans TARA_B110000444 (sample SAMEA4398370) | marine metagenome | biome: Polar Biome; feature: [SRF] surface water layer (ENVO:00010504); material: water (ENVO:00002006), including particulate matter (ENVO:01000060) such as... | depth 5 m | reverse complement strand
AACAGCAGATAAACAACTCCAGTTCAAAATATAAAGAGATGCCTTGCTAGATACGTGACTTATACCAATTAATTCATATTGAATTCTATTCTACAAGATGTGTTACTAAAAAATACAAAAAAGAAATACAGATTAAAATCAGCAATGAGTTATGTGCCGGCCCGGTAAGAAATATCTCACTCGGGCCGGTTTATGTCATTACTCAGAGATCATCAAAATCTAAATCTTCTGTTTCTGGATTTTTTGATTTAGAGCTTGTAGTTGTAGTAACCGCAGTCTTACCTCCGAATGCTACTTTTCCTATCACTATTGCTGCCAAGAAAGACGCCGCCGCTGCCCCTGCAATGTACATCATAGGTTCGTCAGCTGAAGAGTACGTATCTGAAATTATGTCATCTGAATTATCGCCTTTCCCATCATTATCGTAATCAGCCCATTCCGTGGAATCTAGAGGGAATAGATCAACAGAATCTCCATAATTATCTCCATCTGTGTCCCACAATAATGAATTAGTAGTAGACTCATCCACATCCAAAAGACCATCATTATCATCATCCATATCTATTGAATCACAAGTACCATCGCCATCAGTATCCACAGGCATGTCTGATTCAGACAACGGATCGGCTCCACAATTAATTTCTTTGGTATCCAACCAGTTATCATCATCATCATCTTTGTCCCTATTATCGCCTAATCCATCTGAATCAGTATCAATATATTCTGAACTATCATATGGGAATGCATCTTGTAAATCAAGCGTACCGTCATTATCATCATCTAAGTCAGCATTATCTCCCTCACCATCGTTATCAAAGTCTGCATACTCTGTTGCATCTTCTGGGAATAAATCTAATGAGTCTGGAATATTGTCATTATCATCATCTAAGTCAGCATTATCTCCTATTCCATCTCCATCAATATCTAAATATTCTGAACCATCATATGGGAATAAATCAGCGCTATCAATAATTCCATCATTATCATCATCATTATCGGAATTGTCTCCTTGTCCATCGCCATCAGAGTCAATAGTTTCATTTGCATCATTAGGGAAAGCATCCTCTGAATCAGCTATTCCATCATCATCCATATCCGAGGAAGAATCAGGATTTAGGGGGAATGAATCCAAACCATTTGGAATACCATCACCATCATCATCTAACTCACAAGGTCCTTGTAAAATCCATGATTTAGAGTCCAGAGTATTATTTCCATCTGAAAGTGTTACTTCATATATTATTTGACAGTCATAAATATCTACCCCATATACCAAATAATCATAGATAGTTCCGTATATCTCTTGTTCATCTGCATCCCATGGTGATAGATAACTACTATATTCCGCATTAACTACTCCATTGACTGTTATTGTTTGATTTAGATAATAGAAGCTGCCATAATCAAGAGCTATGGCAAGACTACCGATCATAATTGATTCTTCTGTAAGTGTGAAATTATCCCCTACAGCAGAGTAATTGTATAAGGTCTCATTGTTTGCATAAAGGCCTAAGTCAAGTATAATTGGACTAGGTACTTCTTCACATGGTAGAGAATACGTTAATGTATCATTAGCTACTAAATCTCCTGCTTCATTAGTTATAGCATATGTTACTACCATTTCACAGTAATAAGGACTAATTGCTAACATGTCATAATCATAGAAATATGTATATCCGTTTGGATTATACTCTTCATCGTAGAAATTTGGTGTACTATAATCTCCAACAAACATTGATACTCCATCGACTACAATTTCCATGGACATATTGTAATATTCTCCCATGTCAATCCACTGACTGTATGTATTATCCATTTCAATATCAAATCCTAAGCCCTGATCTGGACTTGTAGATGCTGAAATATTTTCAGAATCCATAGTATAGTAATTATTGCTATCGTAGAAGTTAAAGTATTCCATTGAAGGAGTTGGTACTTCTTCACATGGTGCATTCAAAGCCAGAGTAATAGCATCTAATAATGAACCATTGTCATAAATATATACATGTAGTTCACCTACGCAAGAATATGGATTAATATCAAATGATGACCCTATTATACTAAGATCTTCTGAACCACTAACTGTGATATTCTCCTCTATGGTAGTTTCACCATCTAAAATTAAACTGTATACAACATTGAGTATACTATCGCCTTCCCAAACATCTGTAGAATTCAATATCTCGAAGGATAAAGAGAAAGTATTTGATAATAGATTAGTACTAGAAGGTAGAGTTGCATTGTTATCTAAATCAAGCCAATCTTGATCAATTTCATCGTAAAGAGAGATTAAGCCCAGTTCAGCTACAGGGCTTTCTTCACAAGGTGCATTTACACTTGTAGATACTAAACCAATTTCATCTCCATTAGAATTGGCAATCATAGCATCAAATTCAACAAGGCAATCATATGGAGAGACAGCAAATCCTGTTGAATAAAGATATGCAATATCTTCACTAGGTGCTTTATTATAATATCCAGAAATTGGGTATTCTTCATCAATCGAAATTTCCCAAGTCATGTTCAGTTCATTTCCAAGATCAAACCAAGGATTACTGGTGTTCGAAATTCCCACACCAAAGTAATGAAGTGGGAACTCAGAAGAAACAGAGGTATTTGCAGTACCGTTTTCAGTGGTAATATTTTGCCAACCTATATCATGTGAATACTCATAGATTGAAACTATTTCGATTTCTGGTATTTCGAGACATGGGGCAGAAAGATTTGCATATAATTCATCTACAGTAGTACCAGATTCATCCATCATTTCAGCTGATAGATATACATTACATGAATATGGGCTAATTGAGAAAGAATCAGTCAAGAAGTACATGAAATCTGCAGTACCAACTTCCATGAAAGAATCCATCATTTCTTCACCATCGACTGATATTGAATAAGTCATATTGAATGTTGAGCTGGTATTTATCCACTCATTATTTGCATTTGCCAAAGTCATATCAAAGTAATAATTAAACGATTCAGGAGAATCACTCGCACTTACATTAATGTCCATGCCATCAGAAAATACAGGTTCAAAGTGAGACCATTCTGATGCAGAATCGATTAGATGGAAATCCTGGAATTCTGGCTCTGGAACTTCTTCGCATGGGCCATCCATCATTACGGATTTATTATCTAAGAATTGTCCACCATCATAAGTTATATCAATTAGGATTTCAATTTCACAATCATATGGAGATACTGTAAATGGGCTACTGTAGAAGAACACATTCATTCCCTCATTTGCTTCTCTAGTTTCATTAAGAACCTCTAATTCATCTATAGATACATGGTATGATATATTGTAAACCGTAGGTGTATCAATCCAAATATTTGAAGTATTTACAAGCATTACATCTATCTTCACATTGTTTTCATTAGGAGATTCACTGGAAGGTAATGTATAGTTAACCTCTGTTCCAGATGTATTGTAGAAATTTACTCCATTAGAATAAACTAAATGATCGAAATCCCAATCTTTGTCATATACATAAATCGCAGATATATCAGGTTGTGGTTGTTCTTCACATGGTGCATTAAGTGACAATGATAGGGAATCAATAATTCCTCCACTATCACCAATTAGATTAGCATTCAACATTACATTACACATATAAGGTGTAATCGTAAAACCAAGTGTATTGAAATCTTGATCTTCCAAAGAAAATGCACCCATGTATATTGAATCATTTAATTCTAAATACCCATCGAGATATACGGAATATTCTAAGATGAAAGTTTCACCTAATTCTTCCCAAGAATCTGTGGTATTGAGTGCCTCAAGGGTGAAATAATACTCATATTCTGATCCAACAGATATTGAACTAGATACAGATGAGTTATCAAATATTAATGATGAAATATTTAGATTATCATTTACTATTTCAATATCTCCTAATTCAGTTACTGGGATATCATAACATGGTCCTTCTAATTCATAATTTGTTAAATCAGTTGTAAATCCAGTAGTATTGGTAATTGATACAATCAAATCAATAGTACATGAATATGGAGTAATAAAGAAATTAAATTCTTCATCAACGAAACTTAATTCACTAGATTGGACCCAATAAGGAGATACTGTCCTTGATTGGGTTTGTACTTCAGAATCATCGACTGAATAATTAAAGTTCAATGTATAATCTTGACCTAGTGTTAAATTCGTTAATGAGACATAATAATCATTAGTTCCATTTATCAAATTGATTCCAGAGACTTCACCAGAATTCAATTGTTCGTCATAAACTTCTGGAGTTAATTCTTCACACAGATGATAGAATGTGTCAATCCAGTTTAATTCACTTATTTCAAAGTCAAAAGATACATCAACTACGAAAGAACATGTTTGATTATCTGCCCAAATAGGTACTTGGATTGTAATATCATTTAGGTGGCTTTCAGAAGACACAGAGAAAGTATTGACCAGTATATCATCTGCGTAAACACTTGCTGTTATTTCAGTACTACCAGATTCGTTAGTCATATTATAAGTTCCAAAAGTCAAGTTGTTCCAACCATAGACAAAATTAGTAGAAATATCACAAGACCAATAATTATTGTAACATACTGTACCATTTTCAGAGCTAGTTTGGGTGAGTAATACTATGTCTCTTTCATTATTCCAAATACTGTTGATATCATATTCAACTACAGTTCCACTAACCATAACATAGTAGTCTTCTCCATTTGCAACAAATGTGGAAATATTATTAGAGTCTTGAAATGCCACCGTAGTCATGGAACTATCATAAACTTCTATTGTTATATTTTGATCAGAATAAATTGTATAATTATCGCCAGATCCGGGAGTAATTCTGAATAAGTCAGTATCTCCGTTGAAATTTATTTCACCAGAAACTAATGCGTCCCCCATATGTAAGTACTGGGCATTCTGAGTATAATTACCATAGTCATCAACCATCTTCTGGGAAGTTATGGTGTAAGAACTATTAGTTTCTCCCGTGATAATAATTTCAAAAATCCCAGTTGAAGTTATTCCAATATAATCTCCCCACGTATTAAAACTACCATTTGTAGAATAATCGACATCTTGATCTTGTTTATTCATAAGTCCATTTAAGTATCCCATATCACTTGAATCTTGAACAAATAAGTGCAATTCACCATTAGTCTGTCGGAAATAGAATAAATCATCAATTCCAATTGCTTCGTTTAATTCATATGCCCACCTAAATGAGTCTCCACAAGTATAATCCATACTTGTAAGGCATTGGGTGTAATCATAGCTATCTATGGCATGACCTTCAGAATTAGTTCCGCCTGGGCGGTAAGCAGGATCGAATGCCATATCATAACTATTATTCACTTGCGTGGTATATGAATTGGTTTTAATTGCACAGTGAGTAACTTCATCTCCTGTAAATCCATCAGAAACTGTTGTCGAGAATGCTTGTTCAAAAATACCATTATTTCCAGTTAAATTATTTAATTCGCCTATATCTGAACAACTGGAAGTTTGAACATATTTACCTCCAAAGTTCTCAAACCATCCTCCTATTGCATTTGAGAATGTACCTTCAGTATTCTCGGTAACTGTGTCAACGTCAATAAGGATTAATTCTCCACTTGTCACATTCAAGAAGAAGGAATCTGTGTCTCCTTGGTAATCTATCTTTCCAGTGTTTTCATCTCCGTGTTCAATACTGAAATCATTAAATGAAGGATAATCATCCTCAAAGGTATCAAAGGCTAATTGGTATGAACCCGTGGACCCTCCACCAACTGATGTTTCGAAATAATCCCATTTAGCAGTGCCACCATCATCATCTGCACCTATGTAAACATAAAATGGCCCTTCTGATGCAAGATTATCTGCTAATGTAAGATCATCACAATAATCATCAAGGAATGTTAATCCATCTTCTGTAATTTCAATCTCAATTGCATAAGTCCTATAGGTTGAGCAGGAAGTTCCAGATTGTGAATTCTGTCCATAAATATTTTTTTCACCACAATTCCATACAAATTTAGCAACATCTTCACCAGGACCCCAGTCCCATCTTGCATCTGTACCTGTTGAAATTACAATAAATTGATCATTGCAATTTTGTTCTTTGTCTAATATGCCTTTGATTGTAAGAGGTGCTTCAAATACTTGATTCATCATCATTAATTCATCTTGGTTACTAGAGTCACCAGAAACGAGTAAATTACCGCTTGAATAGGCATATCTGCTTGACGGAGATTCCCAAATAGAGGAGTCGAAAAAGTCGAAATTATCAACAATTGGACCGGTAGAATTTATCGATAATAAATAAGTTCCAGTTTCCTCTGCTTCATATATGACTTTAGTATAATTAGGCTCTTGATTTACCTTAAATAAAGTACTTGATTGCGTTATTAACTGGCCATTTGGAGTTGTAATTGAAAAATCAGGTGTGTCTTCCATGGTATAATCATCTGAATTAGCAGCTGTAACAATATTCATTGACAATACTTCATTTTTGGATAGGTTGAATTTGAAAGAATCGATATCTCCAATAAATTCTGCAACGGCTTCAATTGTTCCAGATGTATCTATCCACGGAGCATTGAATGGTGAAGCTGGATAATCATCGTAAAAGGTATTAACTTCTAACATATAATCTCCACTTTCTTCTCCAAAACCGCCCACCATAATTAGAAGTGTTCCATTATCTTTCATGGAATAGATTAATTTTGAATCCAATGGATTTGTAGTAGTATTATTATCAATGTAGACAACGTCTGCTGTGTTATCATTCTCTATTGGTTTTCCTGAACTTTCAGAGATAGTCAAGAAAGTATCAGAGTTACCCGCAGAATCACCGGTAGAATTTAGGAATATCGAGACTACATCATCTATTTCTAAATCCAAGTAAAACTCATCAACATCTCCAATAACTTCCATAGATCCCAGAATGGAATCGCCAATTTGAATTTGTGTTGATTCAGTATAGTCGTCCATCCAAGTCCATGTATCTCCTAATTGGTATCTGTCATTATTACCAGAACAAGTTATTGTATCATCATCTAGAATTGCACAAATATGGTCATTTGACATACCAGTAGAAAGAGATGTAACTTCTTTTCCAGTGGGTATGTTTAATCCTCCTGAAGATACTAAACTAGAATTTTCATCTCCCCAGCATGGTTGAATAGATTCCTGATTGTCAACAACCGCACAGGTAAACATATTACCAACTGATAAATGTGTTGGAGTGACAGATAGTAAATCTGTTAGTCCCATAATTCCTGAGGTCATATTGAGGCAATTTAGCTCTCCTAGGCTAGAAATAGCACATGAATTAGTTTTACTCAAAACTAAATTATCATAGTCACTGCTATATGATGTTGACAAGAACGGAACATTAACTGTAGAATCATTTGCACTGAAAGTATTCCATGCTTCTGTCCAATTTACCGAAGTAATAGCTGACATTGCATTATTATCTTCTGAATGATATTCTACAATAGCGAAATCTGCACCATCATGATTCCAATGGTTAAGATGATCACCTTGATGATTGGATACATCGGTATGTGTCATGTAGTAGGCACTTACTTCAAGAAGTCCTTGCCACTCAGCATATCCATCGTCTTCGATAATAATGCGCTCAAGATAACCTGCACTCGAGTTTGGATGCGTTTGAATCAATAGGTAATTACTATCCCATGTTGAAGCATCACCAATATTATTTCCGCCATTTCTTGTAGTTATTGTATAATTATGAGGTGAAGAATAAGAAAACTCTTCTTCATATTCGTATAGTGTAGAGAAGTTCAGATTATCCATAATAACATACAACATATCAGTCCAAACTACCTGAACATATACTACGTCTGGAAGGTTTGACCATCCAAAGGCCTGTGTAATTGTACCATTTGTATTATTTCCGGAAGTAATATGAATGGTATCATATAAGTTACTGACATTACTATAATTATAATCTGTATAGGCACTTAAGGAAATATTACAGCTGACTAAGCAAATATTATCGATTGAGAAAGTATTTATTGGGAAATCAAATGAGAAGCCAACACTTCCGTTTAAGCTTTCACTATCATAAAATGAAATAACATTAGGCTCACTTTCATCTATTAGCGCACCTGTACTGTTGATGATATAAGCAGTATTAGGTACATCAACTTCTATATTCAACCCAAGAGATGAATATTGGGAGTTAGCTAGTGTAGCATCATCGAATGATTCAGTAGTATTTACTTCATCAAAGTCAATAAATGTGTAATTATTTTGCTGGAAAGTCTGATTATTATATTTTAAAGTCTCATGCGTTTCCTCGAAAGTTAAGCCGCCATTTCCATAAAATACGAAGCTATCTTCTGTTCCGTTAGAATATACAAATTTAATTGAAGCACTACCATTAGGATGAACATCGACATATCCAATTTCTACAAAATGAGATTCGTCTGTAGCAGCAGATGTAGAATTAATTTCTATTGTCAAATCATCATCTTTTATCTGATCTAATCTATCTAAAGAATAATCATATAAGGAAGATTTCCAAGTATAGTTGTCAAAGGACATAATATCTTGCGTGTCAAACTGTAATTCCGAAATTCCATAAATTGATTCTGAGAAATCAAATTTTACCTTAGATCCATTCTTAAATGCAAAATAATTATTCTCATAATTACCATTATAAGTCAAATCCGGAATAAAAATTGGAGTGTTATTATTCACGTCGTGACCTATTGATTCTTGTACACTTACTTCGAGCAGTCCTTGCCATTCAGAATAATTGTTATCCTCAATATCAATTGATGATAATCCTTCAATTAAAGGTGTAATCATCAAGTAATTCATATCCCATAATGAAACGTCTCCATCACTAATGTTGCCGCCATTTCTTGTAACTACATCATATGTAGAGTCATTTGTTCCACTATCAGGAATCTCGATAAAAGTAAGTCCACCGTTACCATAAAATGTATAACTATTTGATGAATTATCATCATAATTGAAAGTAATGCTTGCAGTACTGTTAGGGTGAACGTCAACATATCCAATTTCAACTCTGTAAGAATGATTATCGCTATCTGTTGGAACATTAACAATTTGATTTTTAATTTGACTAGAATAGAAAAGATGGTCTGCCAGAATTACTGGTCCATCAGATGAATCATAAGGAAACATGTTGAATCCTAATAATTCATTCATTGCTGAAGGTTCAAGTCCGGAATCCCAATCATTACTAACTCCGGACACCTCATCAAAAGAGCTTGTGACATAGGTTGGATATGGTGCTAATCCCAGTTGTCCATCATAATTATATCCCCAGCAATACATACTTCCAGACGATGCTCCTTCTGCACAGGTATAATCTCCTCCAGTAATTACATTTCTTAGATCTTCTCCAGGGGATGAAACTTCCATTGGAGTAGCAGAGAAATTGATATTTGATACGCCAATTCCTAATTGGTCATGAGAATTATTTCCCCAGCAATAAGAACTGGTACTTGAATCGCTTGTCACACATGTATGACTATTTCCAGCAGCTATACTAGTTACATGATAACCATCAAGACTTTCTGAAAGAGATGAGCTAAAACCATTTATTGTTAGAGATTTTATCTGTTGATTTTCTACAACTAGAATCATCCCATCTAATCCAACGTATCCTTCTTGCCAATTTCCATTCCATCCGTTGGTAACAGAAATTTCATCCCATGAATCATAAATATTTCCTGGATTAATGGCGATAGTAGGTACGCAATTATAAGAGCCACATACAGTTGATAGAATATCTGAATCTCCATCTCCATCTGCATCGAATATTCCACCAATTTCTGCATATCCATAATCGGAGGTTAAAATTTTATCTGAAGAAGTAAAATCTAATACATCATCATCTATCGAATTTAATTCTACTACACGTCCGCCCAAATCGCCACTAAGATATAACATTACAGAATCTGTAGGATTTGGAAAATCCTCAATCTGATTGGCCCATCGTGGGCTTATGGTAGTCCCATCACTTTCTGTAATGGTTAAATTTAATTTATCCCAAACAGGTTCTTCCCAAGTAAATGTATCATGTTCTAAGACATATGCAACCATATATCCGCCATTGTCTTCTGTACCAATGAAATATGTTGAATCGTCATAATTAAAAACATTAATGCCATAATAATAAGATAATTCATCTGATAACTGTTCACATGTTACTGAAAAATTAGAAGGGAGTTGATTTTCACTTATACATAATTCATAATCGTCATTAATCGAAATGATATCTAAATCCCCGTCTCCATCTAAATCAGAGAATTCTGTACCACTACGGTGACCAGCATTTTCGATATTGTAAGTTGTAGTATTATTGTATATATCGCTATTTCCAGAATTAAACACGTGAACTAAAATATCTTCATTTGACTCTACAATAACTTCCAATTGGCCATCAGAAGTTAAATCGGCGAATGAAACAGATTGTCCGTCGTTATACGCTTGGAAAAAGAATTCTCCTCCCTGAAATTTTGAACCATCCCATGTTTTAATTGTTAATTCATCGTTACACTCGTCCATCCAAGCTACTTCAAGCAAGCCATCTCCATTTATGTCTCCCATGGTGGTTCTTTGTTGTCCCCAAACGCAATTAATGCCAGATGGAGAGTTATTAGGTTGACTCCAGGTATAATCCAAACCTATTGGATTACTAGGAAACGTACCATCTCCTAATTTACCATCTGAATTATCTCCCCAGCAGTATGCTGCACCTTCGAATGTAACTCCACAGGTATGATTAGCTCCAGAACTGATGAAACTGAAAGGAGCATCATAATCAATATTTAGAGGCTCCAAAGAATAAGTAACCTCCGAGTTATTGAGTTGATTCATACTATTATCTCCCCAACAACTTACATCTCCGTCAGAGTAAAGGACACAGGTGTGAGCATACCCAGTAACAACTTGTGTGGCTGTGATATTTGATTCTTCAATTGAATCTGTAGAAAATATCATTTTTTCGTCATTAAGTGAGTTTTCTTGTAAAACCAGTCCGGCATGAGTTGTTAACATTAATAATGTTGCAATGATGGTTTTAGCTTTCTTCATTCGACTTCTGTCAACGAACATGAAGTCGCCGGCCATGGCCTTTCATTTAAATTATATCTTGACTTAAAATATTTACCTATCATGAAAGGTAGAAAATAAGTTATAAACTATCTTTATAAAAAGTAAGAAGGATAAATTCGATAATCTAAAATCTTCTGAAGATGATAATTTCTGATAACAGCAGATAAACAACTCCAGTTCAAAATATAAAGAGATGCCTTGCCAGATACGTGGCTCATACCAATTAATTCATAAAAAGTCATTTTGAAGATTAGCCTCTAGTATTTTTTATTTGGATAAACATTGTAAACCTAGATACTGAAGGGAG
>TARA_B110000444_G_scaffold119933_1_pt1 | contig 11386 bp, 5 predicted proteins | sample TARA_B110000444 | Tara Oceans TARA_B110000444 (sample SAMEA4398370) | marine metagenome | biome: Polar Biome; feature: [SRF] surface water layer (ENVO:00010504); material: water (ENVO:00002006), including particulate matter (ENVO:01000060) such as... | depth 5 m | reverse complement strand
GAGAATTCTGTTAAATCTTCATCTACTAATGAATTAGATCACCTTCAACTTAAAGCAGATAATAGCATTCAAGTTCAGCAACTTTATCAAATGCAAGAGAAGGCAAATACTAATACTTTAGGTTTGCCTGATAATAATATAAATGAATCAGAAAATATATCGGAACATAATTTAGAAACTGAATTAGATAATAATATTGATGTTAATTTTCAAGATATTAATTCTTCAGAAGGTATTGTTGACCCTACAGTTACCCAGAGGGTACCTTTTCAAAAAGGAGTCTTTGATTTAGATTTGACGACAGATTCAAGCAATGAAACTGAAGATCCTGAAGTTTTAGATCCGACTGAAGCCGAAGATGAAAAAGAAGTAGACAAATCTGATAAAAATGAAATTGAAGGTGAAATTTTTAACACTGGTATAAAATATAAAGGTTCATATCATAGAGAACTTAAGGAAGGTGAAATAGAATTTGAAGGACCTGATGAAATTTTTAAAGCTAAGGCATCTTTAAAAGAAAAAAGTGAAAATTTAATTGAAGTTCATGCTTTGGGGACTGCAACTCTTTCTACTCCAGATTTTAGTGGAACAATGCCATTAATGAGAGTTCCTTTAGGAATACCTGGAGTTTATGCAGCCATAGATCTTGAATATGGAGCTTCTTCAACAGTAATTGGACAGGTTGGATTTAAATTTAACCTCGATAGTAAAAATCTTAGTCCTAGTAAATTTGAAATTGAGAATACAAATATTAATGCCTCAGCTGAGGCGAGTATTGGAGTTTTTGGTGGAGTAGCTGCTGGTGTTCCTGGAGTTGGTGAAGTTTCTATAGGAGGTAAAGGATCAGCATTAGCAACTCTTGAATCTGAATTAGAATTAGATAACGACATGCATATTTCTGGTAAAATGGAGGGAGCAGCCATTGGGAAGTTGGAAGCAGTAGCGAAAGCCAAATTACTTTGGTATACTAAATCAGCTTCAATAACAATAGTTGAAGGTACTTTAGGTAAGTTTGAAAAAGAATTTGGGCCAATACCACTTTCAGCAGATGGTATTAGAAGTTTAACAAGTATATCTAGTTATAGTTTTACTAGAGACAAAGGCGATAAAGCTTCCGCTAAATCAAAAGCTGAACAAAATTCTGAAGATGATCCAGATGAATAATAAAAGAATTTATAAATTTTGTTATTTATGCCTAGTTTTTAATTTTTAAAAACTCAAAAATATATGTTTAGATTTTCTACTGGATTAAGCCTCTATGGTGGTAACGAAAATGATAAAGGATATCTCATTTATGAAAATATGAGTGAGCATGATTCCTTGTTTACTAATAGTGATTTTTTCCAAAAACACATTTCATCTGTTGGTAAAAGAAAATGGGATGTTAAATTAAAAGGTGTATTAAGGAGTACCCAAAAGCCTCTTGAGGAATCTGTTTTTAATCTTTTTACAAAAGACCTAGATTTATTTAACCCTAGAAATGTTCATCCCGCTTTTGAATTTGGATTTAAAAATGAAATCAAAAGACTTTTCCCCAAAGTAAAATCATCAATAGTTAAAAAATATGAAGATTTTATAACTTTTCTGAGTGAAGATTTTGGTTTGGAACAAGAACTGTCAGCGGATGCTGTTTTAAAAGTTTATTCTGACGACATAGGACCTTGCTTACTAGTTACTTTAAACAATAGTTATATTCTACCTCCAGAACTTCCAACTTTATATTATGCCCCAAAAGAATGGCGAATTATAACCTGGTGGATTAACAATTATTTTTCAGGACCCTATCCAGATGATTCCCATGAAGAAATAATCAAGCTTCTAAAAGGCTCTAAATTTTATTGGGATAAACTTGAAATTAATGATCAATTCAAAAATGAAAAGACTGAAGGACTTGTATATTTTATGATAACAAAATTCATCATTATTTATGAGGCATGGATGTATCAAGATCATGGATCAATACAAGCAAAATCTTTAGAATACTTTATTAATTTAGTTCAAAACAAAGGACATAGACCTTGGAGAAGTCTATACTAGTTATTAAGAACTAAATAAAAACTAATAACAACTATATAATAGTTTTAATAGATAGTGGTTTTACAATTATTTAAAAAGTCTTTATGCATAATCTAAAGTTTGTTTAATTTTTCAAGGATAAATATTTGATATGTTAAGTACTCAAGCCAATAATAAATTGGTAGCCTTTAGGGAAAGATTAATAGATTCAAATTCTAGATCTATTTTTGTTAATGCACACCCAAAAAAAAGTTTAAATAAAATTGACTTTTTAAGTCTAAAAAAAATCAGTTTATTTTCGAATATCAAAGATCTTTTAAATTCATTCCTTTTTGACTCACAATTTAAAATCTCACTAAAACTCGATCCTCACTCGAATTCACAACATCAAAGAAAGTGGACTCATTTATTTCGTAAAAATGAAGAATTTAAAAATGAGTTTAATCTAGATCCTTTAGGTTTTGGATATCCATTACTCTTAATTAAAAACTTTAAAAAAAAACAGTATCAACTTACCCCCATTTTTATTTGGGATGTTTTTTTAAAAGAGTCTAAAATTTCACCATTCAATTTTACTGTTCAACTAAAAAAATCAGAATCATTAGCTATTAATCCTTCTCTTATTCGATATATTAAAACCTATAATACCACAAAAAAAAATATTGATTTTTCTGAATCAATTAATCACAATAAAGGTGATATTTCAAAAGTAATTAATCAGATTTTATTTTATTTAGAAGAGGAATTAATATTGGATGTTCTCTTTGATTCTCCTCTAGTTCCAATTCCAGATAAACTAGATGAAGCTTATATCAATCAGAATAACGTTCTTATAAATAATGGTGTTTTTGGTCTTTACGCTAATTCTAAGGAGCCAATTATTTCAGACTTCACAACCTTAGAAACAAAAAATATTCCGTGTCATTTTACACCTTTAAGAGACACTAACGACACCTATTTTTCTGGGGTAAATCTAGATCATTCTCAACAGCGTATTATTAGATCTTTACAGAAGCGAAATAATACTATTATTCATGGACCTCCTGGAACAGGGAAAAGTAAGACAATTACAGCAGTGATAAATTATGCTTTAAGTAAAGGACAAACCTGTCTACTGGTTTGTGAGAAAAAAACTGCTATGGATGTGATTTTAAGTAATCTAGAAGATCAAGGCTTTTCAGATTTTGTAGTTAAAATAACAGATGTTAAAAAAGATCGAAGAAAAGTTGTCAATAAAGCGCGATCAATTATCGAATTTCATAAAAAAGGAGGGCAATTATTATTTGATTCTAATTCTAATCTAATCTCAGAAAATAATACTCAAATAAGAGATAAATTCAAAAGTGTTTTAGCAACAATCAGTTTAATTACACAAGTCAAAAATAAAATGGGTATCCCTTTATTAGAAAATGGATTGACCTATTCTGATCTAGTCTTGAAAATAAAGAAAATAAATTTAAAAGAGGATACACATTCGCTTGGACTTAACCCTAAAGATTTCAAGTTCAATCTCTCAGAATTTGAACTTATTCAAAAGGATTTGTTTTTTTTAAAAAAACATATTGAGGAGTTTTGCAATCCGTATCAAACGATCTACCCTTTTTTAGATCAAATTTTATTAGAGTCAGCAAAAAAATCTTACTTGAGGGAGACTTCTATCTCTCTTTATGAAGTTTATATTGATGCTATTAAAAAACTTGTTGACCAATGGAAAGTAAAGATTGAAACATTAAGCGCTTTTGAATTGAGGTACTTTAGTTATGTAGAGAGTAATAATGAAGAAATTAAAATTATTTTCACAAAGTTTAAATACTATAAAAGAACAATACTATCAACAGGATTATTTAATTCAAATTTTATTAAGATATTAGAGAGGCTAGAGCCCTTAGATCAACTTGAAAAATTAATAGAGACACTTGTTTTATTAAAAGAAGGTATAAATCAATTTCAAGGGTTTGTTCAATTTCATTCATACCGATTTAAGTTACCTAATCTCAGAGAAAAATGTTTTATTAAAGCATGTGAAATTGAAAATTTTGAAAGAATTTTTGTTCAATGGTATTTGGCTTGTATTATTGAACAAAATTACATTACACATTTAGACTTTAATGGTTTTGAAAAAGGATATTTTGACATTGTAGATGACGTCAAAAGCATTAACCAGTATTATCTTGATTTATCAAAAAATAACTCTTTAAAATCAAGTATTAATGCAATTTCTTCTTTCGGAAAAGAAAGTAGGATAACCATAGAACAATTTTTCGCAAAAAGGAGTACTTCAAAACTCAAAAAAATACCTCTTCATTTAATTAGTAAAGATTCAAGTAAAGTTTTTCAAAAGTTATTCCCTGTTATAATAACAAATCCTAGCTCATGCTCAAATCTTTTTCCGATGGAAAGGGGCCTCTTTGATTTTGTAATTTTTGATGAGTCTAGTCAACTTAGAATTGAAGACACTTATCCGGCACTAATTCGTGGAAAAATATCTGTGGTTTCTGGAGATATTCACCAGTTACCTCCCTCAAATTACTTTTCCAACCAAGATCAGTTTTTAGAGAAGAACTCTTCCAATTCCTTAATACAACCAAAAAATGAAGTAACCTCTTTATTAGATGTTAGCATAGCTTCTTCTTTTGACGAACATTATCTTGATATTCATTACCGCTCTATGCATCCTGATTTAATTCAATTTTCAAATTATGCATTTTATCAAAAACGACTTATTCCTCTACCACCAAAAACAGATTATTGTCCCATCGAATTCATATCAGTTAATGGAATATTTAATAATCGATTAAATCTTAAAGAAGCTGAAGCTATTGTAAATTATCTTGCTGATGTTGTTTCACCACAAGAAAGTATAGGTGTGGCTACCTTTAGTTTATCTCAACAAGATAAAATATTAGATTTAATTGCAGACAGATCCTTATTGGATTCTGATTTTAGAGCAAAGATGGTAGCCTTCAAAAAGAATGGCTTTTTTGTAAAAAACATTGAAAACATTCAAGGTGAGGAACGTAATTTAATCTTAATAAGTAGTACATATGGGCCAAGTAATAATGGAAGTTTCAAGCAATTATTTGGTCCTTTGAACACAAAAACTAGAGGACATAGGCTTTTGAATGTAATCATTACTCGTGCAATTAAAAAAATGGTTATTTTCACTTCTATTCCTTTTTCATTTTATCAAGGATATAAAATTTTAATCAAAGAAAATGGAGCAATAGGGAAAGGAGTTTTTTACGCTTTTTTAGCCTATGCTAAAGCTGTTTCTGAAAAAAATATCACACAACAGAATCAAGTATTAGACGTACTTTATAGTGCAGTTTCTAGAACCCCCGATAAAGGAATTTTTCAAAGAGATTTAGTAGTTAATTTTTCTGTTCATTTAAGGAATGAAATAAGAGCTAAGTATGGTAAAAAAATTAAATTTTTGAATTACTATTCTTTAGGAGGTTTGGTCTATGAAATCATGTTTACTTTTAAAAAGAATGAAACACTACTAATAGATATTAATGGTAAACAAACCAAAGAAAGTTTTGAAGATTATCTCTTTGACATACATAGATGTAAAGTAGCTCTTGATTCAGGCCATCAATATTATCGATTATGGCTTTCAAATTATTATAATAATCCAAGTCAAGAAATTCAAAATATTCTAAACTTTATTATGGTTTCAAAAGGAGTAAAAAAGTAGGGCTTAAAAATCATATAACACACTGAATATAAAGTTTCGAAGCATTTGAGGTACATATATTACATATTTATTTTGACTTGTAGATGAGTAGTAATTTTCATAACTCATACTCGCTGGACGGTCTATTAATCCAATTATACTTCCAGCCTGAGCTGGGCCTGGATGATAAAATTTTTCATTAAGAATATTACGTACTTGAAGTCCTAACCGAACGCCACTTAAAGATTTTAGGCTAAACATTATGTTTCCATTGACAAGAAAGTATTCAGGAATTGAAGCATTATTAAATTGAAATTTACCTTGTGAATTAATATTCTCCGAATCATTGTATTGATCAAGCCCAGTTAAAATACCAGGGTTTGTAGGTGCGGTAGTTCCGAAACCAACCATTTTTTCACCAACATAATTAGCTCTAATATTTATTGTTGCAAAAATATATTTAGAATCAAAGGTTTTCGTTATTCCTGCGTTTGCTTTATACTTAGCAATATCTGCAATTTGAGTATTTAAAATTGGACTTTCGGAATTTGAATTGACAAGCCCTAAATCATAACCAGGAAAACTAGAAGCGATTTGATTGATGTCCTTTTCGTTTGTTTTTAACCCATTAGTAAAAGTGGCATTTGCGAAAAGTCGAAAGCTATTATAGTTAACTCCAATTTGTCCAAAAATACCTGATATATCATATTCGCCAATATTTACATGGATGTCTTTTCCAGCATATCTTCCTGTCTTTATTGGAAGCCTTTTAGATGAAATAGCATCTTCTATGCGATGAACAAATCCAGTAACGTTCCAATTAAATAATTTACCATAATTAGAAACTGATAAATCTATATATTGAATTCTTTCGGGTCTTACTCTTGGATTCGGTATTCGATTTGCTCCAGTAGAATATTTTGTCCAAAGTGATGGAGCTTGATACCCTTTTGCGGCATTTGCTTTAACGGTAATATTTTTATTTACATTCAAAGCAATTCCTAGGCGAGGTAAGAGGTCAGAAAAGCCACTTTTTTGGTCTGAGTTAAAACGTACTCTTTGGTTGTCATAACGTAGCCCACCAGTTATGTAAAGGCGATCTTTTGAAATTTGATAACTGGCTTGTATAAAAGCGCCAAAATCATAAACCACATAAATATTTGATCCTTCCATTTGATTATAGGCAGTTCCTTTAGATTGTGCATTTCCAAAATAATCATCGTTTACTTCATCATTTTCTTCTAGATTATAGTAAGATGCCTCATATTCTTCACCTGATTCATAGTCTCTCCAGTTAAAGTCAAATGCTGATAGGTAGTCCCCTTGCGCAGCTGTAACCCTATATTCTAATCCTGACATAGCAGACAATCGTTCATTGTCATAAAATAGACGTAATTCATTTCGCCCTTGTGTTCCTTGATAAAAATAAGATTTGTTTCTCCAGCCATGACCAATTTCAGGAAAAGATTGACTTCCATTAAGACTCACTTCTTTGACTAGATAGTTTGTGTCTAAAAGTGATGAATAATTAACAATATGTTTGGGTTCATAACCCATATTTGGGTTTCCAAAGGGAATAAAATTGACTTTTTTTGTTTCATCTCCTAAACGGTGATGCTTAAAGGTAGATAAAAAAGAGAGCGTGATGTTTTCATTGATGTTAGTATCATATTTAAGATAGGCTGTTTTGTTTTCGGGACTCCAGATAGATCCATTTATAGAGGGTGCCATATCTAAATCATGGTAATTACCAAAGCCTTCTTTCCTTTTCCACATTCTAAAACCAAAAATAAATTTATCATAAGATAGTTTTGCCCCAACAAAATAATTCATTGTGGTATTTGAGTAAGACACATTTCGCCCATTCACTTTTGAAGTATAGGCGAGTTGATCTAATGCTTTTGCACGCGCTATTCCTTGAGAACTTAGTGAAAGGGTTTCTGAAGAATCATTTTGAGAAATATCAATAAACGGATGATCTCTTAATATATTATTTTCAGTAAGGTATTGATCAATCTCATCTGAGGATCCTTTAATTTGTATATGATCATACTCGAAAACTTCAAGATCTTTTTTGTCATAATTAAAAAAAGATTCGTCGCTCATGTCATGACCATCTGATTGATTTATTCTAGCCGTAATTTGGAAGTTTAACTTTTCACTTCCGTCATTTCCGATAGTTATATCTAAATCTCTTGTATTATAACTGCCCATTGATATTCTACCATAGCTATACCATTTATTATCTGGATTTTCATCGAGTGTATTACTTTTATAACCGGCACGTTCTTTTGGACTGTAAGTAATGATATTTATTGTCCCCACAAATGCCCTCGCACCATACATTGTTGAAGCCGGCCCAAAAAGAATCTCTACTGCTTTAATATTAGAAATAGGATATTGAGTTGAAGCATATACATAATTAGACCAAACATCATTTTCTTCTACACCATCGACCATAAATAATGTTCGCTCAGTTATATCTTGACGGAAACCAAGTTGGTAAATATTAGTGTTAGGAGTAGAGTACAACCGACTAATATCAAATCCTGGAATATCTGATAAAATATCAACAATATCCATATACCCTCTTTCCCTTATTTGGGCAGCTGAAATTAAAATTACAGAGGCGGGTGCTGTTCGAATATCTTCAGGTTTTTTAGAAACTGAACTTACAGTTATTTTCGTGTTTTCACGTTTTATTTTTTTAAATAATGAATGAAGAACTAGGTTTGAATCTACTAGCTGATAATTCATATCAGAAAGAACTATCTCTGTAATCCAATTGGCAGCTTTTAATAAGTCATCTTGAGCAATTTCAGTTAAAGCTAAGATTTCTCTTGCGTTATTTTTTATATCTTTTTTAGAGCTATTAAGACAACATGATAAATTATTTCTAAGCTCACTAAAAAGTCCAATATTATATAAGTTTTTAGCTTCTAAAACTGAACAATTACAATTTTTATTTTGAGCATATATTTTCAAAGAACAAAAAATAAAAAATATACTTAAAAATAATACATGAACTCTTTTTTTTAATCGCAAAGGGATTTGTTTTTGTTTATTTGACATTTTGTAATATCCTATTTTAAATTTTCATTGATTAATTTAAGTATATTTGTAAAAAAAAAACAATATACGTTTAATTACTAATTATAGTAAATAACAAAAAATTTTGTATTTAAAAATTAAAATAATTTTTTGAATAGTATAACAGAATATGATACTTTATTTCGGAAAACGTATAAGCCGCTTCCTAGCTTTTTGATAATTAAAGAAAGTCAAATTCAAGGTTTAGGGTTATTTGCTCTTATTGAGCTTGATGCTAAAATCGATATAGGAATAACCCATATTTTCGATCCAAGATTTATTCATAATTATTCAAGAACTCCTTTAGGGGGATTCTATAATCACTCAAACATACCAAACATTTTTATTGAAGAAAGAAAGCAATTTCAAAATAAAGAAATTCATTGCAGGGTAATGGTTACTCTTAATAAAATTAAAAAGGGAGAAGAACTTATTGCCCAATATTCACTTTATGATGTTACGGATTTTAATCATTCTAAATCTTGACTTTTAAAAATGAACTTATTACAGAATAAAAAAGTGTTGTCTATAATCTTCATGATTTTATGTGTACTCAGCTATACACTAATGAATTTTGTTTGTAAGTTTTTTTCGAACGAATTGACCGCTTATCAACTTTTATTTTTCAGATCATTTCCATCTGTTTTGATTTGTATTTTTGCGATGCGCCAAAAAAAGATTTCTTTTTTAGGTAATTCTAAAGGGTTTTTGTTTTTACGAGCACTAGCAGGAACTTTAAGTGCCTTGTTTTTTTTTGAAGCTATAAAATTACTTCCAATTGGAACTTCCATGATTTTAAAAAATCTCGAACCTTTTTTTGCACTTTTGTTGTCATTTGCTTTTTTAGGATATAAATTTAATTGGGTTCATTTTTATGCAATTTTGTTTGCACTCCTAGGCATTTTTATTGTGTTGTTTAACTCTGGAGATCTTTCTATTGAGGGAATTACATATATGACTATTTCCGCTTTAATTGGAGGTCTTGCAATTGTTTTTATCTCCAAAATTGGGAACAAGGATTCTCCTCTAACTGTTGTTTTTTATCTTTCTATTTTTTGTACACTCCTCGGTTGTTTATCATTTTTTGATTGGAAACCTGTACCTCTAGAATTATATTTTTATTTATTTCTTATTGGGATTCTTAATTTTATTGCTCAATTATTTTTAACACTTTCATTTCAGCTAGGAGACCCAAGAAAAGTTGCCCCCATTAAGTATGTCGAAATTCTCTTGGCTATGCTTTTAGGAACTTTCTTACTTGGCGAATCATACGTAGCTTACAATTATATAGGTGCAGTAATATTAATTTTCGCTTTAGTTATTAATATAATGGATGTTAATAAAGATGGCAAAATCAACTTAAAAGACTTTGAATATTTGACGGATTTTGATAAAAATAAATTTGATTTAAACAAAGACGGAAAAATAAATTTTAAAGATTTTTTATTTCTTTTCAAAAAATAAAAATCTTTAACTAGGTTGTTTTTGAAATGATTTTCCGTCTTTGTTAAGCTCTCTTTTGATCCCAATTTTAATATTTTCTAGTGTAATTTCAGTATTTTTACTTTTTGATTTAAGCCAAGCAAATTGAATTACATTCTTGATGGATCCTCCGCTTATCTCATATGCTTTGGCAATTCTATCTATTTCACTTTCATTTATTTCTACTAATCCGTTTAGTGCATTCCTCCAGAGCCTTTTTCGTTGAGTAGCATTTGGAATTGCATAATAAATTACAGATTGAATTCTTCTTGAAAAGGCTTGATCAATATTTGGTTTTAGATTTGTAGCTAAAATTATTAATCCATTATAATTTTCAACTCTTTGAAGTAAATAAGCAGTTTCTTGATTAGCAAATTTATCTTTAGCATCACTAACAGCTGTTCTTTTTGAAAAAAGTGATTCAGCTTCATCAAAAAATAAAATCCAATTTTTGCTTTCAGCTACATCAAAAATTGAACCTAAATTTTTTTCTGTTTCTCCAATATATTTTGAAACAACTTGTGAAAGATCAACTCTATATATGTCTAGCTTATTTTTCTTCCCAAGTAAACTTGCTGAAAGAGTTTTTCCGGTCCCGGGAGGCCCATAAAATAAACACTTATATCCTTTATTTATTTTTTTTGAAAGTATCTTATTTTCGGTAATATTATTTTTATTTCTTATCCAAGTATCCACAATTTCAATTTCATCAAGGATATTTTCATCTAACACTAAATCTTCCCAATCTAATTCAGTTTTAATTAGATTAGCTGGAAAGTCACTGCTATAATTCGGTTTATATTCCTTTCCTGTTGTTACTTTTTGTAAAAACTCATTCCCTAAACTTAAAGTAGCATCTAAAAAAGAATCACCTTCTTGATTTGCAACGAGTATATTTTGAATTCTAAAAAAATGATCATCTTCAAAATAAAATTGTATTTCAAAATGATTTGAAATTTTATCTCCAAACAAAATAAAAGCTATGGTTCTTATTGTTGGAATAAAACTATTCCCAGATTTTTCATTTCTTCTACCACCAAACTCAGTGAAATTCTGATTTAAACTTTTATTTTTTATCAAAAAACGATCAAATGTTTCAGGTTTGAAATAACTCGCAAGTGC
>TARA_B110000444_G_scaffold260059_1_pt1 | contig 11417 bp, 9 predicted proteins | sample TARA_B110000444 | Tara Oceans TARA_B110000444 (sample SAMEA4398370) | marine metagenome | biome: Polar Biome; feature: [SRF] surface water layer (ENVO:00010504); material: water (ENVO:00002006), including particulate matter (ENVO:01000060) such as... | depth 5 m | reverse complement strand
TGTTGACTGCATACCTTTTAAGATGAGGACCGGGAAATGAGTAGCGGAAAGGTCGTACAAGTCATTGGTGCCGTGATTGACGTGGAGTTTCCACGTGACAGCGTACCGCAGGTTTATGACGCATTAACGGTCGCAGAGAAAGGGCTGACCCTCGAGGTCCAGCAGCAACTGGGTGACGGCGTTGTGCGCGCTATTGCGATGGGCCCGTCTGAAGGGGTGAGTCGTGGATTAAACGTTGAAAATACGGGTGCACCGATCTCGGTTCCTGTGGGCATTGAGACGCTGGGTCGCATCATGGACGTGCTGGGCAACCCAATTGACGAAAGAGGTCCCATCGGTGAGCAGGCTCGTGCTGCTATCCACCGCGCGGCACCGGCTTACGACGAACTTGCTGCGTCAGATGAGTTATTAGAGACGGGTATTAAAGTCATCGACTTAGTATGCCCCTTCGCTAAAGGCGGCAAGGTCGGTCTATTTGGCGGTGCCGGTGTGGGTAAAACGGTCAATATGATGGAGCTCATCAACAATATTGCGACCGAGCACTCCGGACTGTCCGTGTTCGCCGGTGTGGGTGAGCGGACTCGAGAAGGAAACGACTTCTATTACGAGATGCAAGAATCTGGCGTTGTGAATGTCGAGGAGTTGGATAAATCCAAGGTCGCTATGGTGTACGGGCAGATGAACGAGCCCCCTGGTAACCGTCTCCGTGTTGCCCTAACAGGTCTGACCATGGCGGAGAAATTCCGCGACGATGGGCGTGATGTGCTGTTATTTGTCGACAATATTTACCGCTATACTTTGGCAGGAACAGAGGTGTCGGCGCTGTTGGGTCGCATGCCTTCTGCGGTGGGGTATCAGCCCACTTTGGCGGAGGAGATGGGCGTTTTGCAGGAGCGCATTACGTCGACTAAGACCGGTTCGATTACCTCTATTCAAGCCGTTTATGTCCCGGCGGACGATCTAACTGACCCCTCTCCTGCGACAACTTTTGCGCATCTAGATTCCACCGTGGTGTTGAGTCGGGATATTGCTGCGAAGGGTATTTACCCTGCGGTTGACCCGCTCGACTCGACATCGCGCCAACTTGACCCACTGATTATTGGTCAGGAACACTATGAGGTGGCGCGTGGTGTGCAGTCCGTGCTGCAGCGCTATAAAGAACTCAAAGACATTATTGCTATTTTAGGAATGGATGAGCTTTCCGAAGAAGATAAAACAACGGTGTCCCGTGCTCGAAAAATTGAACGATTCCTGTCGCAGCCGTTTCACGTCGCAGAGGTTTTCACCGGCTCACCGGGCATCTATGTTTCACTCAAAGACACCATTGCTGGCTTTAACGGTATTTTAGGGGGCGATTTTGATCACCTTCCTGAGCAGGCATTTTATATGGTGGGCTCGATTGAGCAGGCGGTCGAAAAGGCGGCTAAGCTCTGACGCGCGTCGGGGACTGACTTATGGCGATGACCTTACAGTGCGATATTGTGAGCGCAGAAACTCAGATTTACTCAGGGCTGGTGGAGCTCCTCGTCGCTACCGGCATAGAGGGCGAGTTGGGCGTATGCCATGGACATGCTGCTTTGTTAACACGGCTGATTCCGGGACCCATTCGTCTTGTTGAGCCAACGGGTGAAGAGCACGTTTACTATGCTTCAGGCGGTTTTCTAGAAGTCCAGGGCGACGTGGTCACTGTGTTGGCTGATACCGCTGTCAGGGCTGACGATATCGACGAGGCCGCTGCCGAGACGGCGCGTCAAAACGCCGAGGAAGCGCTTGCCAATCAGCAGGGAGAAATTGATTACGGCCTCGCTTCCGCGCAATTAGCGGAAGCGACGGCGCAGTTGTCTGCTCTCCGTAAACTTAAGAACCGCGCCGGCCGCGGGTAATACCCCCCCCAATAAACGGGTTTATTTTGGTTTTTGTTTGCCGAAGGGCCCTCGCACGCTTGCAAACTGGGCCCGGTGGGTAATGATGACGATTGCATAGAGCCTTGAGCGAATCTTTCATGCTGGAAGTCATCATTTTGGCCGCCGGACAAGGTAGCCGGATGCAATCTAGGTTACCTAAAGTACTGCACCTGTTGTCTGGCCGGCCGCTAATTCATTACACCTTGGATGCCGCGCGCGCTGCCGGCGCTAACCGCATTCATGTCGTGATTGGTTGTGGCGCCGATGCCGTGAAAGCGGCTGTTCAGGCCCCTGATGTGCAGTGTCACCTGCAAGCACAACAAAAAGGCACGGGCCACGCTGTGCAGCAAGCGATCGGTGCTTGCCATCCAGATTCAACGTTGCTCGTGTTGTTTGGCGATGTCCCGCTGGTCAGTCAGGCGACTTTACAGGCGGTGGTGGCCGCTGCTGAGGGCGGTATTGCCATGCTGTCAGCCGTGGTGGAGGACCCGTCCGGTTATGGCCGCGTCGTTCGTGATGACCGGGGTGAGTTTTCGGCGGTTGTGGAACACAAAGACGCATCGATAGACCAACACCAGTTGCGCGAGATTAATACTGGCGTGTTGGCAAGCAGAGCCAGCTCACTTGAGGATTGGCTGTCTCGGATCGAGAATAACAACGCGCAATCAGAATATTACTTACCGGATGTTTTAGCGCTTGCTAAAGCGGATGGCATCGCCGTTTCAGTGGTGGTCTCTGGCAGTGCACTGGATACTCTGGGGGTGAATACACCCCAACAACTAGAGTATTTGGAGCGCCAGCATCAACAAATGCTGTCGGAGCAGTTGATGGCGGCCGGCGTTTTTGTGACTGATCGAGCGCGGTTGGACATCCGAGGATCGTTACGTTGTGGCCGCGACGTATCAATTGACATCAATGTGGTGTTTGAGGGTGATGTGGTTCTGGGGGACGAGGTAACGATTGGTGCCCACTGCGTGATCCGTAACGCGACGATCGAGGCGGGTGTGCAGGTTCGGCCGTTTACTCATATCGACGGCGCTACCATCAAAGCGGGAGCAGAAATTGGCCCTTATGCTCGTCTGCGCCCTGGCACTGAGATTGGCGAGCAGGCGAAAGTCGGCAATTTTGTCGAAATAAAAAATGTGTCGCTGGGTAAGGGTGCGAAAGCCAGTCATCTTACTTATTTAGGTGATGCCACAGTGGGCGCATGGAGCAATGTGGGCGCAGGCACCATCACGTGTAATTACGATGGGGCCAACAAATATCGAACCGAACTGGGCGAGGGTGTGTTTATCGGATCAAACAGCACCTTAGTGGCCCCTTTATCTGTCGCGTCTGGTGGCTTTGTGGCCGCGGGCTCAACGATTACCGACGATGTGGCAATCGATCAGCTGGCGGTTGCCCGAGGCCGGCAGAGTAACGTAGACGGCTGGCAGCGTCCCACCAAAACCAAGGATGAATCTTAATGTGCGGCATTGTGGCGGTAGCTGCCCGACGAGATTGCACCGATATTCTTCTCGAAGGCCTTCGCAGGCTCGAGTACCGTGGATATGACTCAGCTGGGTTTGCGCTCATCGATCGCGAAGGTCAATTGTCGAGTCATAAAACCTTAGGTCGCGTTGCCGCGTTAGAGGCCGTGCAACTGGCGACACCGTTGAGCGGTGGCACGGGAATTGCCCACACGCGTTGGGCGACCCATGGTGCACCGTCGGTTGCCAACGCCCACCCTCATGTCATTAATGACCGCATTGCGGTGGTGCACAATGGGATTATTGAAAATCACGAACTGTTTCGGTCTGCGTTAGCAGCGCGGGGCTGCCAGTTTGCGTCGGAAACTGACACCGAGGTAGTGGCACATTTAATTGCACTGGCAATCGAAGAAGGTGACCACGACTTATTAGCGGCGGTACAGCAGGTCCTGCCAAAACTGCAAGGCGCCTATGCGCTCGCTGTTATTGATCGCGAATCACCCAATCAACTGGTAGTGGCACGCCAAGGTAGTCCATTGGTGCTGGGCGTTGGTCTTGGGGAATACTTTGCTGGGTCAGACACTCTCGCGCTGCAGTCCGTTACCGATACGTTTATTTACCTCGAAGAGGGCGATGTCGCCCAGTTGACGGCAGATGGCTATGCCATTTTTAACGTTGAGGGGCAGCCGGTCGATCGAGGCCAAAATCGCCTTGCATTACGCCCTGAAAACCAAGGCTTGGGTGGCTACGACCACTACATGCGCAAGGAGATTTTTGAGCAACCTGCCCGCCTACAGGACACGATTAAGGGCGCCAACGCGGATGATCGCGCGTTTGATGATAACGCGACGGAGCTGTTCTCGCGGGTTCAGGCTGTTCAGATTGTGGCCTGTGGCACCAGTTATCACGCTGGCCTAGTTGCCCGACACTGGATCGAATCATTGACGGGACTGCCCTGTCAGGTCGAAGTTGCGTCAGAGTACCGCTACCGCAATGCGGTGGTGCTCCCCAATACCCTCATGGTGGGTATTTCGCAGTCAGGTGAAACGGCGGATACGCTAGCGGCTTTGGAGCATGTGGGCGTTGAAAACGTCCTTGCAAGGTTGGCGATCTGTAACGTTGATCATAGTGCTATGGTTCGTGCCTGCGAGTTGGTGTATTTGACGCAGGCGGGCGCAGAGATTGGCGTCGCATCAACCAAGGCGTTCACGACACAACTCGCGGCGTTGCTTATGCTGACGTCGCGGTTGGCCCACCATCATGCATCGGACACACTGGCCACGCAGGATATTGAGTCTGCGTTACAGGAGTTAGCGACGGTGTCTGACCAGGTGTTGGCGTGCGATGACAAGATCAAAACGTTGGCGCGGCGCTTCACCAATAAGCACCATGCTTTATTCCTAGGTCGGGGCATTTATTACCCCATTGCCATGGAGGGCGCGCTGAAGTTAAAGGAAATCTCATATATTCATGCCGAAGCCTACCCTGCAGGAGAGCTTAAGCATGGTCCGCTTGCGCTGGTGGACGAGGATATGCCGGTCGTTGCGGTGGCACCAGATGATCTACTGATGGAAAAACTGCGGTCCAATCTTGAAGAGGTTCGCGCTCGTGGCGGTCACTTATTTGTGTTTGCCAGTGAAAAGGCGGGTTATCAATCGGGCCCGAGTTGTGATGTGTTAGAGCTTCCCGTCGCGAGTAACCTTGCGGGTCCCATTGCTTTCACCATCGCGTTACAACTGTTGTCATATCACGTCGCGGTAGCCAAGGGTACTGATGTGGACAAGCCCCGTAACCTCGCGAAGTCAGTCACAGTGGAGTAATGCACAACAGTAAATTAACAGGAGTTAATGGTGGAAATAAATTTTTACATTTGGTTAATTTCGACGATTGCGGTGACAGCATATTCTTGGATTTTGATCGCAAAATGGGCAAAGAAAAAAGAGACGGAACAACAACCCCTCGAAGACTAATTGACTGCTGTGAAACACTCCGCAACGGTTGAGTCGTCTTTTTGACCTCATTGCCTCATAAGTGCTCCGTGTTGACAATCGTTCTTGCCGTGGCTCATCTCATGCTTGAGATTTTATTTACCGTAAAATTTGGGCAAACCTTTGCGGGATATGTACTCGACCTGATTGCTGTTGCCTTATTACTGATCGGTGGATATCTGACGATTAAAAACTCAAATGCAGTGGGTATTTTGTGAAGCGCATGGGGTTTTGCGTGTTGTCTTCATTATCGCTCTTGGGCGTGTCGATTTAATGATGTGATGGAAGGGACGTCGACAGAGCTAGTCGAGACAATCATGACCGTTTTGGCGGTCACGATACCTATTTCATTCATTGCAGTTGGCGTGACGCTCATCGCATGCCTGCCAAAACGTCGACGCCACTGAGCAAAAAAGCGCCTCGCTGATCGCGGTGAGTGTAAGGGGGGGTAAAATACGGTGACGAGATGCCGTTAGCGTCGCGTTAACCCTGCAATGAGCGGTCATTTGGGCTTTGCGTGCCGCGACAAGCGTGTCAAAAATCAGAGGGTTACGGCGAGGCTTGTGCTAGGCCCCACCGTAACCGGAAGAGAAACTTTATCAGGGGTTGGCAGCTTTGAATGCCTTAATAGCGGTATTGAAGTCAGCTGCCACTTGTTCTTCCCGCGAGACTGCCGCGTTGTAGTCGGCAGCCGCCAGCGCATAGCGCTCGTCAGCATCGCGATCGCCCTCATCCATCGCCGCTTTTTCAGCGGTCATTTGGTCGTCTACACAGGTGAGATACTCAGCATTAGCGGCTTGAAAGGCTTTAACTTCGCCTTGTGATGCCACCATATCTTCCATTGTTGCACTGCCACCGTCTGGCGTCGGGGGCGCTACTGGAACATCACAGGCAAAAGCACCACTCAATGGCGTGGCAAGCAAGGCGAAGGCGAGCGTAACGGGTTTCATATCCATTTTATATTTCCTTTTTTAATCAGCCAAATGTTGGCGTTTTTATCGAGACGCTGCCGCGGCGATACACTACCGGGATCAGGTCTTTATAGAGGCTTCTGTTATACCAATGAACGCGGCCTGAATAAACCATCTATGTCACATCTCATCACAACGTTTATCCAACCCCTAAAGCGCATTCCGTTACACTACGCGCATGGATGTTTCCGATATTTTAAACCCCCTGAATGCCGCACAGCGAGAGGCTGTGACCGCGTCTACCAGTAACCAGCTTGTTTTAGCCGGCGCAGGGTCTGGCAAAACGAGGGTGCTGGTGCATCGGATTGCTTGGCTGATTCGTGCCGAGGGGTTTTCAGCTCAGTCTGTTTTGGCGGTAACCTTTACCAATAAAGCGGCGCGTGAGATGCGGGGTCGCATCGAAGATATGCTGCAGATGCCGACACAGGGTCTATGGGTAGGAACCTTCCATGGATTGGCCCATCGGTTACTCAAAGCGCATTGGCAGGAGGCAGGTTTACCTCAGCAGTTTCAGATTCTCGACAGCGACGACCAGCTGAGGGTGGTCAAGCGGGTCTGCCGAGAGCTAGAGCTGGATGATGCCCGCTGGCCACCCAAGCAGGCGCAGTGGTTTATTAATGGACAGAAAGATGAGGGACTCCGTGCGCGCCATGTTGATGTCCCACTAGGCGATTTATATGCCAAGACCATGGTGCGCGTGTATGCCGCTTATGAAGAGGCCTGTGAGCGAGGCGGCCTGGTCGACTTTGCTGAGTTGTTACTCCGTGCGCACGAGTTGTGGCTCAAGTCTCCCTCAACGCTCGCCCATTACCAAGCGCGTTTTAAAGCAATCTTGGTGGACGAGTTTCAAGATACCAACACGATTCAGTATGCGTGGCTGCGTGTTTTAGCGGGACAAACTATTCCGGTGGTTGCAGTGGGTGACGACGATCAGTCTATCTACGGCTGGCGTGGCGCTAAAGTCGAAAATATCCAACGATTTTCAGAAGACTTTGCTGGCACCGTGACGGTGAGATTAGAGCAAAACTACCGCTCCACCGAGACTATTCTCGAAGCCGCAAACGGCCTCATTTCTCGCAATGCCGGGCGATTGGGTAAAAACTTGTGGACTGAAGGGGAGCGGGGCGACCCGATCACGCTCTACGCTGGCTTTAACGAACAAGACGAAGCGCGCTATATCGTAGAACAAGCAGAAACGTGGTGCGACGAGGGGAATCCACGGCGATCGGTAGCGATTTTATATCGCTCAAACGCGCAATCACGTGTGTTGGAAGAAGCGTTGCTCCGAGAGCGTATCCCATACCGTATTTATGGGGGACAGCGATTCTATGAACGGTTAGAAATTCGGAATGCGCTGGCCTATTTGCGACTGGCTCAAGCTCGTCGTGACGATGCCGCATTGGAGCGTGTTTTGAATACGCCGCCGCGTGGCATCGGTAATAAGACAGTAGAAAAACTTAGAGAGGTCGCTAGGCGAGACCAAGCACCCCTGTGGGAGGCGATAGAAGTAGTGCGGAAACAGACGCTGTTACCGGCACGAGCACTCACTGCGCTCGCGAATTTCCAAGCACTGATTGACGATTTTGCGACATCCGCTGAGACCTTATCCCTTGATGAATTTACAGAGCATGTCATCGAGATGTCAGGATTGATGAATTATCACCGGTCGGAAAAAGGTGAGCGTGGGCAAGCGCGGGTGGAAAACCTACAGGAATTGGTCACAGCAACACGGCTATTTGAACCCGAGGACGAGACCATCTCGCCGTTGCAGGCATTTTTGGATAGTGCCGCGCTCGATGCAGGAGAGGGTCAAGCGGACCCTTATGAAGACAGTATTCAGATGATGACACTGCACTCAGCGAAAGGATTAGAGTTTCCCTTAGTGTTTATGGCGGGCGTGGAAGAAAACCTGTTTCCCCATCAAATGTCGTTAGAGGAGCCGGGCCGATTGGAAGAGGAACGCCGACTCGCGTATGTGGGTATTACTCGTGCGATGCAGAAATTGATCGTGACCTATGCAGAAAATCGACGTTTACATGGCAGTGATATGTACAACACACCGTCGCGTTTTATCCGCGAGATACCCGGCGAACTCATCGAAGAAGTGCGCCTCAATGGTTCGGTGTCCCGTCCTCTTGGGTCCTTGTCGCATCATTCCTTGACCGAACCGCCTGTTGAGGGACTCGATTTGGGTCGTCGGGTTTTGCATCAAGTATTTGGCGAAGGCGTGGTGACTCAATTTGAAGGTCAGGGCAGTAATGCTAGGGTCGAGGTGAGTTTTAGCGAAGGCAGTAAATGGCTAGTGCTGCAGTATGCGAATCTAACAATTCTGTAAGGCGAAATCATGCGTGAGACACAAATACTGCCCCTGGTCGTTATCGCACTCGTCGCCGCTTTAGTGAGTGTGGTGGCGATGTGGTCTTTGGATCGATCGGGGCAAGGCGTGGATCTGACCAAAACGGTGCGCGGTACTGACGCGTTTATTGAATGGAAGTTAGTCACCACCTGGCCAAAAGGGCTGCCTGGGTTGGGTGCTGCTCCCGAGAACTTTGCGCGACGTGTGAACGAGGCATCAGGGGGCCGGTTGAGGATAAAAGTCTTTGGCGCTGGTGAAATTGTCCCTCCGTTTGAAGTCTTTGATGCGGTATCCCGACGGGTGGCTGAGGCAGGTCACGGGGCGTCTTACTACTGGAAGGGCAAGATCCCGGCCGCTGTTTTTTATACTGCAGTGCCCTTTGGGATGACGGCTCAAGAAGCAAATGGCTGGCTACATTATGGAGGGGGTCTCGCGCTGTGGCGCGAACTTTATGAGCCCTTTGGGGTGGTGCCCTTTGCTGGTGGGAGCACAGGTGTTCAGATGGCGGGTTGGTTCAATAAGCGGTTGAACACCCGAGAGGACTTAGCAGGACTAAAGATGCGTATTCCGGGCCTCGCCGGAGAAGTATTTGATGCGGCGGGTGGCTCTGCAGTTCGCATTGCGGGTGGTGAGGTGTACACGTCGATGCAGACCGGCGTAATTGATGCCGTTGAATGGGTGGGCCCTTATAACGACAGAACGCTGGGCCTGATGGAGGTCGGAGACTACTATTATTATCCCGGTTGGCATGAGCCTGGCGCGATGCTCGAGATTATTGTCAATAAAGAGGCGCTAGCGGCATTACCCGAAGACCTACAGGCCATTGTTACGGTGGCGGCTCGCGCGACCAATGGCGATATGCTCGATGACTTTACGGCCCACAATAGTGAATCACTTGAAATTTTACTGCGTGACTTTGATATGGAGTTGTTACCGTTACCTGACGACGTGATGGATATTCTCTACGAGGAGAGTCAGGTCGCTGTTGCAGCGCTCATTGATGCGGATCCTATGGCAGCAAAGATTGCCGCTTCGTACTTCGACTTTTTTCAACGTGTGCGGACGTATCATGAAATATCCGAGCGGGCTTACCTCAATGGGCGAGACCGAGTAATGCCCCCCGTGTCGTTTACGGAGTAATAGGTCGCGTCAACCTCTGTTCGTCGATCGCCACGTAGATAAACTCCCCTTCTGTCACCTTGATCGGTTCGCCGTCTTGCCGTGCATTAATCCAGACCTCAACGAGTATCCGTAACGAACTGCGACCGGTTTCTAGCACATCGCAATAACAGCTCACGACGGCGCCAACATGCACCGGTGTCAAAAACGACATGCCTTCTATCGCTACCGTTGCGACCCGTCCTCCCGCGAGCTCCGATGCGGTGATGCTGCCAGCAAGGTCCATTTGTGACAACAACCACCCCCCGAAGATGTCGCCGTTTGCGTTGGTATCCCGAGGCATCGCAATGGTTTGTAATGCTAAATCACCATGAGGGAGAGGATCGGCGTCGAGTTCGTCAGTTGGCATAGCATCTGTTCTCAGAGTGTTTGGCGGCGATGATGCTCACATCGCTCGCGGCAGGGGGTTCGGGTCATTATCGCCCCATCACCCCGGGTAACCATAGGACTAAATTGGGCCACCACCACATGAGTCCGAGCAGCAGCAGTTGAATTAATACAAACGGCAATACCCCGGAGTAAATAGCGCCGGTGCTGACCGTGTCGGGCGCCACACCCCGTAAGTAAAACAGTGCAAATCCAAAGGGGGGCGTTAGAAAAGACGTCTGAAGATTTACGGCGATCATAATGCCAAGCCAAACTGGATCAAACCCCATTGCTAACAAGATGGGTCCCACCACGGGTACGACCACGAAAGTGATTTCAATAAAGTCGAGAATAAAGCCCAGCAGAAACATGACGAGCATCACAACCAACAATGCGGTGTGGGGTCCTCCCCCGAGCCCGTCAAAAAACGACTCGATCATGGCATCGCCGCCAAATCCGCGGAAAACCAGCGAAAACAGCGCTGCACCAATGAGAATGAGAAAAACCATGCTCGTCGTAAATAGGGTGGACTGTGAGATGTCTTGCAAAACGGGCAGCGAGAGTGCGCCCCGGCTCAGGGCGAGCAACAGCGCCCCCACTGCACCGACCCCGGCTGCTTCTGTGGGGGTCGCAGCACCCACGAGAATCGATCCGAGCACCAGTCCAATAAGGCCCAGCGGGGGAAGCACGGCGGTAACCACTGACCGCATATCGGCCTCTTCAACCGTTGCTGGCGGTGCACTACTGGGCTGCACTGTGGCTCGGATTAGAACATACGCCAGATACAGAAAGACTAAGACGATGCCAGGCACGATGGCGCCTACAAAGAGATCCCCCACCGAGACGGTTTGTGTATTGACGATGTTCATTTTTAATTGCGCTTGTTGGTAGGCGCTCGACATGGTGTCGCCCAGTAATACGAGTGCGATCGACGGCGGTATAATTTGCCCTAATGTCCCAGTGGCACAAATAGTGCCTGCCGCCAGTTGTGGTTGATATCCGGCGCGCAACATAGTGGGCAAGGCGAGCACACCCATGGTGACCACCGTCGCCCCAACGATCCCGGTGCTAGCAGCGAGGAGCGCGCCAACAAGTATCACGGCTAAGCCGAGCCCTCCTGGCCGAGCGCCGAACATGCCTGCTAGGTTTGCCAGCAGGTCTTCAGCGATTTTTGCTCGTTCTAG
>TARA_B110000444_G_scaffold244937_1_pt1 | contig 11422 bp, 14 predicted proteins | sample TARA_B110000444 | Tara Oceans TARA_B110000444 (sample SAMEA4398370) | marine metagenome | biome: Polar Biome; feature: [SRF] surface water layer (ENVO:00010504); material: water (ENVO:00002006), including particulate matter (ENVO:01000060) such as... | depth 5 m | reverse complement strand
GTGCAGGTTAAGATTCCTTATGAAACTGGTATGAATCCTTACAGCGGTCTAGTTGAATTGTTTGAAAAGAAAGGCTTGTTAGTTAAACAAGGCAATCGACTCAAGTATATTGACTTAGCCAATGAAGAGCATATTGATTATCGTAAGCAATGGTTAGGTTCTAAACTTGATTTAATTATGTCACAATACGACGAGAAAATGAAACCTGTGGTAAATACCGAGGAAGCTCAAGAAGCTGAAGAAGTTGAAAATATAACCGAGGAGATAAATGGAAATGGATGAAACACATATTGTTGAAGTATGGACAACCTTTAAGGAATATCTTGATAAAAAATCAATTCATGCAGCCGCCGAAAGATACGTTGATCTTTTAGCTGACATGGGGGTAGATGATCATACGTTTACTGAGATACTTGGTTCTGATGCTGAGTTAGATGACGCAATTAATTATTATCTAGATCTTGAAGAGACCGATGACGCCGACGACAGCGACGATATGTATGAAGAATAAACTTAATGTTATTAAGAGCTAAAGTGAGCAAAGGTAGATATACATTTAAGTTAAAAAATTGTATTCGAAAAGTTTATTATCGAACAGACTGGTTAGAGTGGCACCAAATAATAGAAAAATATACAGGTAATGTATTACAGTATGTTGATGTAATGGAAAAAGTTTTTCCAGGATATCTTATACAACACGGCTACTTTAGTAAAAATGCATACTTTTTTGACTATAAAATTTTACCAGGAAAATCAATAGCATCCTACGAACATACAACAGAATTTGTTGAAAGATTTAGACAGTTTTGTATTGATTCTATAAAAGAAACTTCTCCTTACTCTCATGGTGACTGGACACCTGATAATGTATTAGACTATCAAGGCAAGTGGACTTTAATTGATTGGGACTGTGTAGGACTGCGTTCAACAACTGAAACTCAACATCAACTTAACAAAAATTTAAAACAGGTTTTTAAATTTAAAGGCGTTGAAACAGTAAAAAAACGAGAACTATTATTTATGGAGAAACATTAATGGGATTTTATTCAGAAGTAGCAAGAGACGTTTCTAAGATTCCTGACGCTATAAAACACTTTGAACAAGAGTTATTAGATGCTCGTACAGAAGTAAAATTAAAAGGCAATGTTGAACGTGCCGCAGCAGAAATGCCCGGTATCGTTGAGCATCGTTTTAATCAGCTACAAGAAATAGAAGCAATACTACACTATTTAAATATTGAGCTACGTAGATTGCGTAGTTCGTTTTTTAAGAAATATCTTGAGAACTATCAACGAGCTCTGTCAAGTCGTGATGTTGAGAAATACGTAGATGGTGAAGCAGATGTAGTTGACTACGAGAAGATTATCAACGAGTTTGCACTATTACGGAATAAATGGCTAGGCTTACTTAAAGGACTAGATCAGAAACAATGGCAAATTACTAACGTAGTTAAACTTCGTGTAGCTGGAATGGAAGACGCAAGCCTTTAAATAACCACAACCAAAATGTGTGAGATAAGTAATATATAATTATATATGAAAGAGGTCCTTATGCATTCAGAAAAATATCTAAAAGAACTACAACGCTTACACAGCAGAAAAGGCTTTGGAGTTGCAAAAAATATCCCACAAGGTGTACAAAAGTTAATTTCAGAAAAAGGATTAACATCTATTTTAGATTTTGGGTGTGGTAAAGGTATGCCGTTTACTCAACTGAAAGAACAGATGAATGTATATAATTACGACCCTGTAACATCACCTATAGATTTACCAAAAAAGTCTGATTTAGTTTATAGTAGTGATGTACTAGAACATATAGAAACTGATCAACTAGAAGGCGTATTAAATAACCTATATAATATAGCAGACAAATACCAGTACCATCTTATAGCGTGTCATCCTGCAAAGAAAAAACTTAGCGACGGACGAAATGCACACTTAATAATTGAAAAACCAGAATGGTGGAAAACTATTCTTGAGCGTAAAAATACAGAATTTGGTTGGAGAATAATTAGCGAAGATATTACTGAACGTTGGGTACAAATTAAAAAAGGCCCAGAAATATTTGTAGTAAAATATATTGTCTACTTAGAGAAAGTATAACATGAAACAAGTATATAATTATTGGATGCCGGATACGGATAATCACTTCTATAGAATGATTACAAAAAGAATTAGTCAAGGCGGCCCAGCAGAGTATCAAGATGATGTTAGAGATGCAGCATACAACTATGTTACAGACTTTAACATAGCACTTGATATAGGTGCAAACGTAGGATTTTGGGCAAGACCGTTAACTGAAAAATTTAAACAAGTAATTGCATACGAACCTATGCCACAAGTACTTGAATGCTTAGAATTAAATGTTAAAGATTTACCTGTCACAATAAACAAGTATGCATTAGGCAAAACAGAAAATACTGTTAATATGATATATGATAGTGTTAACACTGGCAATAGCCATGTAGACGAAGACACATTTGGTTCAGGAAATATTACTGTAAAAAGATTAGACGATTTAGATGTGCCTAAATTTGGCTTAGTAAAAATAGATTGCGAGCGACACGAACTTCCTATCTTAGAAGGTGCAATACAGACTATATTAAAGTACAAGCCGATAGTTATTGTTGAACAACATGCAGACACAGAATACTGTGCGGGAGAGTTTTTAAAGAAACATGGGGCAAAAGAACTTACAAACGTAAGAAGAGACTATATATTTGGATGGTAATATGCAACCGCATGAAATGTTAATAATACAGAAGATAGATAAACTTAAAGAACAACTTGATCGTATAGAAAGTAATCAAGAAAAACTTGATGAAAAATTAAGTAAGCACATTGGGTTTATTGATAGCACATATGAAGGACTTCGCAATCCAATTGATGCAGCAAAGAGATGGTTAGGTAGATGACATACGTTTTAGTTACTGGTGGATTTGATCCTCTTCATTCAGGACATTTAGAATATTTTAAAGAAGCAAAAAAACTTGGCGATGAGCTAGTAGTAGGAATAAACTCAGACGAATGGTTAACTAGAAAAAAAGGTAGACCGTTTATGCCGTTCCAAGAACGTTTAGCAATTATTAGAGCACTTGAAATGGTAGACGATGTTATCTCGTTTGACGACTCAGACGATACTGCTTGTGGAGCAATTTTTAAATTGATGTGTACAACATCTAGCAGAGATCAAATTATATTTGCTAATGGTGGAGATAGAACACAAGGAGCAGTCCCTGAAGAAAGAACATATGCTGATAAGGTTAAGTTTGTTTACGGAGTTGGCGGCGATGATAAGAAAAACTCTAGCAGTTGGATTTTAGAAGAATGGAAAAATCCAAAAACAATTCGTGAGTGGGGCTGGTATAGAGTACTTGACGATAAAGTAACTTATAAAGTAAAAGAACTAGTTATTACACCTGGATCTGCGTTATCTGATCAAAAACATTTTAAAAGATCAGAACATTGGTATGCACTAAAAGGAAAATGCGTATTAGATACAGAACATGATGATCGAAAAGAGACTACAACATTAGATGCGTGTACTAATGGATATAATATAGGTTGTGAAGTATGGCATAAGGCAAGTAATCCCTTTGACGAGCATTGTCATATACTAGAAGTACAGTACGGGGAGAAATGCGTGGAGGATGACATTGAACGAAGAGATTAAGCCGTTAAAGGTTTTTGTAGGATATGATAGTAGAGAAGATATAGCCTATGAAGTTTGTAGACAAAGTATACTACAAACAGCATCTGTACCTGTAGAAATTATTCCGTTAAAATTAGATAAGTTACGTAGTCAAAATTGGTACTGGCGTGAAGAAGATAAACTTGGTTCTACTGAGTTTACATTTAGTAGATTTATGGTACCGTTTTTAACAGACTATAATGGCTGGGCGTTATTTATTGATTGTGATTTTGTATTTAAAGAAGACATTGCAGAACTATTTTCTCTTGCTAACGACAAATATGCAGTAATGTGTGCTCATCATGATTATACTCCTAGACCAGGTGAAAAAATGGACGGTCAAGCACAACTTCCATATCCAAGAAAAAATTGGTCAAGTATGGTACTTTGGAATTGTGGTCATAAATCAAATAAAGCAGTAACACTAGACTTAATTAATCATAAAGATACTACTGGAGCATATCTACATAGATTTAGTTGGTTGCCTGATAATCTTGTAGGACAAGTGACACACGAATGGAATTGGTTAGTAGGTTGGTACAAACAGCCTGCAGACGGAATCCCCAAAGCACTACATTATACCGAAGGCGGTCCTTGGTTTGAACATATGAAAGACTGTGAATATGCATTAGATTGGGTAAGTGTACGGGCAGATTATCTTGATACTCTTGTTAAGAAATTAGAAAAAAAAGAAGAGCGAAGAGGATTACAAAAAGTTGGAGTTGAAGATTTAACACTTAGTAGTCATGCTAAAGAATTACTAGAATATACTTTACAGGAATTAGTAGATCCTAGTGAAATAGTATACAAAGAAACCAAGTCTAATATACAAAGACTAAAGGAGGATGCAATGGGAATTAAAGTTGCAGCAATTAACATGCCTGATTTTAATAAATTGGGCGTAAAGTCAAAGGGGTTAGCATATGATCCTTTCTGCGAAGACTTTATACTAGGCAGTGGAGGAGTATTAAGTGATTTTGATAGAGAATCCAAAACTCAAAATGCTCTAGTTATTAGAGGCTTAGGCGGAGGCGGACAGAAAGCAATTAAGTTTTGCCGAGAAAATAATAGAGACTTTTATGCTATAGATACAGGATATATGCAACCTGTTTGGACTACAAGAAAAGACTATCATAGAGTTACAAAAAATAATTTGCAAAATTTAGGACCAATTATAGAGAGACCTGATGATAGATTATCTAGACTTGGTTGGCGCCCTAGTAAATTTAAAAGAGGAAGTTATATTTTAATTTGTCCTCCTAGTGCAAAAGTAATGAAGTTTTACGGAAAAGATGTTGATGAATGGATGAGCTCTACATTAGAAGAACTTAAAAAACATACTGATAGAGAAATTAAAGTAAGACTAAAACCTTCTAGAAGAGAACGAGTAACACAAAATACTATATGGGACGCACTACAAGAAGCACATTGTCTTGTTACGTTTAACAGTATTGCTGCTACAGAAGCATTATTAGTTGGGACACCGGCTATTGCATTAGCACCTAACGCCGCTAGTTTATTATGTAACAATAGTCTTGACAAGGTTGAAGATTTAAATCGTCCAAGTTTAGATGAAGTACATGCATTTGCTAGGCATTTATCTTACTGCCAGTTTACTCCTAATGAATTACGTTCTGGGTATGCTTGGAGCATAGTCAATGAAGGTAGTTAGTTATTTAAAATCTGTTCCAGGCAAGAACATTAACCCTCAAAAAGAACAACTATTGTTTGACTTTGCTGAAGGAGTAAGACAAGCAGGCGACGAAGGAATTGTTCATACACATGAAAACTTAATAGATTGTGATGCTGGAATGATACAAGGCTGGGTGTATGATAAAATTACAACGCCACATTTAAGACTTCGAAACAACGTAATTAGAACACAAAAAGAATATGGTAAGCATACAATTACAGCTGACGCTAATCTTTTTCTATTTCACGATCCAAAGAACACTAAAGGATATTTAAGATATAGTTTTAATGGTATATTTCCAACAACAGGAATATACTGTGATACAACAATAAACGAAAAACGGTGGCGCAATATTTCTAAAACACTAGGATTACCATTATCTGATTATACTAACTACGGTAATCATATTGTATTAATGTGTCAACGACAAGGTGGTTGGAGTATGAAAGGATATGATATTGTTCAATGGATACAAGATACTATTAGGCTTATACAATCACACACTGATAGAAAAATTATTATAAGAAGTCATCCTGGAGATAAATTAGCTGTAGATTACCTAGCAAAGAGACCAGGTCATCCGCTAGAACATTTTGCTAACGTAGAATTAAGTCCACCAGGTAGATCGTTAGATAAAGATTTACAAGGAGCGTGGGCTGTAGTTAACCATAATAGTAGTGCAGCAGTTGGACCAATAATTAAAGGATTTCATTGTTTTTTAACAGACCCAACTGATAGTCAATGTAAAGAAGTTGTAAATACAGACTTTAGTAAAATTGAACAACCAGATAGATTTGACAGACAACAATGGCTTAAACGCATAAGCATGTTCCATTGGACTTTTGAAGAATTAAGATCCGGAGCATGCTGGAAACATATGAGGGAATTTATATAATGGAAATTTTAGTATTAACAACATTTCACCAACCAGGCTTAGAAAAGTACGGTCAGCGTTTTTTAGATAGTTTTGCACAACAAGTTGATAAGCGTATTAAGTTAGTTGTATATGCAGAAGGGTGTAGTCCAACTAACCCTGATCCAAATCAAATACAAATTTTAGATACCTTTGAAGCACTACCTGATCTTAATACATTTAAAGCAACTTGGGGCAATGTTCCAAAAGCAAATGGAAAGTGTCCATGGCCAGAGCGTAGACCACGCGATCATCACAAAGAATTTAAGTGGGATGCTGTACGCTTCGCTAATAAAACATATGCTGTGTATGACGCTGTAAGACGCTCTAAGGACTGGTGTATATGGATGGACGCTGATACGTTTATTCATAGTCCGTGGAGTTACGAACAGTTTGCAGAATTACTACCAAACGATAAATGGATTACATATGTTGGTAGAGGCAAAGGCTCAGCAACATGGCCTGAATGTGGGTTTTACGGACTTAATGTAAACAATGAAGTATGTAAAAAATTTATGACAGAATTCGAACGAGTATATGAAGAAGCAGAAAACGGAATCTTTTTATTAGACGAATGGCATGACAGTTTTGTTTTTGGTGATATTTTAAATAAAATGAAAGTTGAATATCCAAACGTATTAGACTATACTGAGGATATGATATTAAAAGGAGCAGTAACAGGCGGCGGCGGTCATCCGTTAATCAACTGTGAACTAGGTAGATGGATGGATCATCTTAAAGGAGCTCGCAAAGACACAGGAAAAAGTTTAACAAAAGACTTAGTGCAACAAAGGAATGAATCATACTGGAATGAAGTTTAGTTTATGGACAGATTATGGTGCAGGTAATAGTCGACCTATTTTTGATGCTTTTGCTGCTGGTTGTATACATCACGGGATTGATGTTGTGTATAATGATCCTAGTGCCGATGTTAATGTTATCTGGAGCGTATTGTTTAATGGTAGAATGGCGCCTAATCAAAGTGTCTGGGATCAATCCAAACCCACCATCGTACTTGAAGTAGGCGGCATTAATCGTGGCACTACGTGGAAGGTGGGATTAAATGGTATCAATCGTGATGCTTACTTTGGTGATACTGGTAATGATGATAGTCGTGCTAGTTTACTTGGACTTAATTTAAAACCTTGGAATAAAGAAGGTAAACATATTCTATTATGCGGACAGCATGATAAAAGTTTGCAATGGCGTAACATGCCACCCATGAGTAACTGGTTCTTAAATACGTACGATGAAATACGTAAACATACAGATCGTCCTATAATCTTTAGACCACATCCGCGGTGTAGACTAGAACACATAGAACGCGGGTTACGTTATGTAGAAAGACAGGAGCCAACCCACATTGCAAATACTTACGATGATTTTGATATGGGCTTTGATAATGTGTGGGCTACTATCAGTTACAGCTCTAATCCGGGGATTCACTCGTGTATCAATGGTATTCCAGCTTTTGTTAGCCCCTCTAGCCTTGCTTACAATGTTGCTAACGACATAGACTTTTTACACAATATTGAACAACCTTTAACGCCAGATAGAACACAATGGCTTAACGACTACGCACATACCGAATGGACTATTGAAGAAATATTTCAAGGAATCCCGCATAAACACTTGACTTCTAAGTTAATTTAAGTTATAATACTATTATGAATACAGAAACAATTGAAGATTGTCTTGAACTTTTAGTCGGTTTACAGAATGCACCGGATGGACAATTTACTGTAAAAACAGAAGATTATAATATTCTAACAAGCATAGGTAGGCAAGTTGTTAGAGGAATTGGATTGACTGATAGACAACACGAATTAGTTAAAACAAAACTTTTAACGTATAGTGATATGTTTGAACACGATTTATCTAAATCGTTAAATTCTTTACGTATTCCAGTAAGACACCTCAATAGAGAAAAAACAATTAAGTTAGTTACTCATGGGCACGATAACGAATTATACATTGCTGTAAAATTTATATTTCATAAAAAACTCTTAACTGCAATTGAAAAAGCAAAGGCAGGAGTAATTGGACATATTTACGATAGTAAACAAAAAGTACATTATTTTCCGTTTACTGAAAAAAACACATATCAAATAATAAAACATTTTAAGAATAATAATTTTAATATTGAACCCGAATTGTTATCTTATTTTGAAAAGGTAGAAATAATGAACAACAATAAAGAAGATTATATTCCAGGCATTTATTCTTTTAAACTAAAAAACTTATCTGACAAAGCAATTAATTTTATGGTTTCGTCGATTGGTGAGCCGTCTAAAGACACCTTAGCAATATATAACGACCGTAAAGACCAATTAGGATTACAACATTTTGATCAGCAAGAGCTAGAAGATAGCTTAAATGCGTTAACTATATTAAGTAAAAAAATTGTAACAAGAGAAGAATATAATGTAATAGTTTCACCAAAAATATATCCAATTGAAAGAGTCTTAGAAAGTTTATTAGAATTAAACAGGTTTCCGATACTTGTTATCTTACCAAATGAAAACCCATTAGATAATTTGATAAAGCTACACAAAGGGTTAACTAATATTATATTTGAACAAGATATGAGTGTATTATTTAGAGTAGATAATGATAAAACGGCAGGAAAACATTTTAACGATTATGTAAGAGTAAACAAATTAAACAATTTGCTTGACAAAAATACAAAAGTAGTGTATATTAATAGCAATAAGTTTCCTAAACCGTTACTTAAAAATAAATGGAATCCTAGTGCAGTTTTGACTATTGGTAGTCAAAGAATGAATACTAAGGTTAGTGATTATGTTAATCCACTAGATCTAGTTATTCATTATGATACTGACATTAGTCCATTTCATCGTGTAAAGGCACAAACTTTATAATATGGCAACATGTAGATTAATAATTGAAGACGAAGTAAACATTAAGATAGAAGGTCTTGAAGTTGACGTACGGAGAAAACTTGCAAACGCACTAAAGTTTGAAGTACCGTATGCAAAGTATATGCCGCAGTATAAGCTAGGACGCTGGGATGGCAAAGTTGCTTTCTTTGGTATTGGCGGCTCAGGTTATGTTAATCATCTTAATGTAGTACAAGACGTTCTTACAAATAATAATATACAAATAGCTGACATTGACGATCGCAGACAAAAAATACAACTAGACTTTGAAACTATTACTGAAACTTTTTGGGGCAACAAAACATGGCCTAAAAATCATCCTGCTGAAGGTGAGCCTATTGTACTACGTGATTATCAAGTTGAAGTAATTAACAATTTTCTATCAAATCCCCAATCATTACAAGAAGTTGCAACTGGTGCTGGTAAGACTATCATCACAGCAACTCTGTCTAAACTTACAGAAAAATACGGGCGTAGCCTTGTAGTAGTTCCAAACAAGAGTCTAGTAACGCAGACTGAAGAGGACTATGTTAACTGTGGATTAGATGTAGGAGTGTACTTTGGAGATAGAAAAGAGCTAGGTAAGACTCATACTATTTGCACTTGGCAAAGTTTAAATATACTTGACAAGAAGACAAAAGACGGATCCGCAGTATTGAGTCTTGCAGAGTTTTTAGAAGGTGTAAGCACAATTATTGTAGACGAAGTTCACCAAGCAAAAGCAGAAGTACTTAAAAACTTGTTAACACGTAACTTGCGTAATGCTCCAATTCGTTGGGGACTTACTGGTACTGTGCCTAAAGAAAAGTTTGAGTTTGAAAGTATACATGCAAGTCTAGGTCCAGTTATCGGTAATATTAGTGCTAAAGAATTACAAGACAAAGGTGTACTATCAAATTGTCATGTTAATGTTGTACAATTAATTGATACGCAAGCACATAGTGATTATCAATCAGAATTAAAATATCTTGTAACAAATAAAGCTCGTGTTGAATATATGGCTAGTTTGTTAAACAATGTATCACAATCAGGCAATACTCTAATTCTAGTAGATAGAATTAGTGCAGGCGAAATGTTAGCAGAGCTAATACCTAATAGCACATTTGTAAGTGGTGCTGTTAAAGTTAAAGACAGGAAAGAAACTTATGATACGATTCGCGAAGGTACTAATGAAGTCATTATCGCAACCTACGGAGTTGCGGCAGTGGGCCTTAATATACCTCGGATTTTTAATCTTGTACTGCTTGAACCTGGAAAGTCTTTTGTTCGAGTAATTCAAAGTATAGGAAGAGGTGTCCGTAAGGCAAAAGATAAAGACTTTGTACAAATATGGGATCTTACATCGACATGTAAATTTGCTAAACGGCATTTAACTCAACGTAAGAAATTTTATAAAGAAGCAGAATACCCTTTCACAATTGAAAAAGTAGACTGGAATTAAAAGGAATAATATATGAGAATATTAACATTAGAGGATAAGTGTTTTCCATTAACAAACTTACCCGATGAACTTGAAGATGATATAAGGTTTGCAGTACTAGATAATAGTGATCCAAAAGATCCTGATTTCTTTTTTATTCCTTTAATTTTCTTAGAAAGTTTTAATGCGCCAGCAATGGTTTTAGAAATTAACGGAAGAGAAATTATGATGCCGTTAGATTGGTCTATAGCAGTAGGAGATAGTCAAAGTGGAAATGATTTAGAAGTACTGCCGTTAACTAGTATTAACAATAGAGGATTCGAAGCATTTCTTTTTAATCCTTTATCAAGTTATAAAATTGACTACGGAGAAATAAAAATTATTAATTTCTACAACGATGTAAAATGGTATTTTCCTAAAGTAAAAAATGGACAGTTATTAGCAGTACCAATTACTGACGGACCTAAACCACTATGTGCATATTTCATTAAAGAAATATCACGACAATCAGAATTAATAGATTATGGACTAATATTATAAAGGAGGATGTCTATGGGAATTAAAGCAGGTAAAGTATGGGGTGGAACAGAACTAATACATGCAAATGGTGTATTAGAGTTTCATCGTATTGAATTTAACGCAGGATTTAAATGTTCAGAACATGAACATCAATTTAAATGGAACGGATTCTTTGTTGAATCGGGCAAGATGCTTGTCCGTGTTTGGCAAGATGATCAAGATGGTCTCGTAGATGAAACTATTCTTGAAGCAGGGGATTTTACTCAAGTTAAACCGGGTAAGATTCA
>TARA_B110000444_G_scaffold261394_1_pt1 | contig 11487 bp, 11 predicted proteins | sample TARA_B110000444 | Tara Oceans TARA_B110000444 (sample SAMEA4398370) | marine metagenome | biome: Polar Biome; feature: [SRF] surface water layer (ENVO:00010504); material: water (ENVO:00002006), including particulate matter (ENVO:01000060) such as... | depth 5 m | reverse complement strand
TCTTACACCCGGCCTAGACGAGGAGATTGTCGAGGAAGGTGCGAGACTTGGATGTATAGGAATTCCATCCGGAGATGTTGAAATCGACATCTTACCGCCACTTTGAGGTGAAAAAATGGCGATACCGATTTGGGTTTGGGCTCTGAATATTATTGGAGTTGTTGTAGCAGTGCGGTTTTTATCATGGCGATTAAAGTCTAAACTTGCTGAAGTTGAAGACAGACATGTGATGAGCGGTATTCGCCATCGAAACCGTTTGGATGAGTCCGAGTAGTTACCAAAACCGCATATGGGTGACAGGTAAAGGGCAGTATATGGCCGAATTCCGATTACAGACTACTAGCTCAGGTGTAATCGCCTCTTCGGAGTTTACTCTTGAAAACCTTGACGAAGTGGTGGAGGGCAAAGGTAGTACATGGTTAGACATCCTAAAGCCCGATGATGAGGTCAAGCAATGGCTTGAGAATATCGGGATTGATGAGTTAGCAGTTGAGGATATTTTTGGCCATGCAAGCGATACGGTTCAGAGATTTCAAGAGCACCGATTTATCGTTGTTCGAGCTCGTGATGCTGATAATAGGCTAGACACTGAACCGGTTGCAATTATTCTTCGTGGAAATATGATGATCACAGTTAGAGGAACTCGCATACCTGCCCTAGATGTATTCCGCCGCCGTCTAAAGACGGCGGATGATGATGAAGTTGCAATTGGTGTTGATTTCTTACTGTACGAATTATTGGATTCAATTGCTGATGATTGGACACCTATTCTGTCAGAGTATTCGAATAAACTTGATGATTTAGAGTACAGAGTTTTTGACCCGTCTACATCTTATGAAGGATTACTGGAAGGGCTTCACGATTTGAAGAGGCTATTGCGTGAAGCATCAAAATCGATAGAATCTCTTCAATCTGCATGTTTGCGATTGTTGAAACCAGGTGAGCGATTGATTAACGAATCATCACTTGCTTTCTTTACCGATTTGCAACAACTTGCAAATGCTCTGGTTAAGCGATGTTCTGCATATTCAGCAGGTGCTACCAGCACCAGAGATACCTACCTTTCACACGTGAGTATGGATTTAGCACGTTCCAATGCTAAACTTACTGAAGTAATGACTACTCTAACAATAATTGGTGCAATAATGCTACCTCTAACTTTGATAGCAGGGATATTTGGGATGAATACACAACTTCCAGCCGAACTCGATGAGTTAGGTGGTTTCTGGACTATAATGGCTGGAATGTCTCTCTTCAGCATTACAATGCTGAGTTGGTTCCGTAAGAAAAGTTGGATTTAATCACTCTTCTTGAGTAGACTTGGGTTTGGGCTCAATCATCCCAAGAGCTGCGGTTGTAATGACCATTGAAGCGATTAGTGATAGCATGATCATCATGGCGGAGAATAGACCGAATGTATTGAACAGACCCATCGAAGAAGTTGCAATAATTGAGAATCCTGCGACATCTGAAACCGCAGAACCGACCAATGCTAGAGCGCATGCTCCACCGACACCTTGCAATGCTTGGCGATGATTTTCTCCTTTTTCCCTGCCTTCGCGATACCGTTCGGTAACGTGTATGCAATAATCAATACCAACTCCCAGAGATATTGTAGCAATAGTGACAGTGACGATATTTAGAGAATACCCAAGGGCAAATATCAGGCCATATAGCCAAACGACGACCAGTAGAATTGGAGCAAGTGAGATCATTGCCTGCTTAACAGAGCGGAATCCGATTGACAGGGTAATCAAAACAAATAACGAACCTAGGAACAACGATGATTGCATTTCAGATTGCATCTTGTCACTGGCGACAAATCTTGTAATCGGCTTCCCGGTTAGCATTACCCAAGTGAGGGGCTTGTCTTCTTCACTATCTCCTGATACTTCCCACGTTCCAGATGAAAGATTTAGCAGAGGTCCAAGGTCTCTCTTCATCTCTTCTAATCCAGGTCCCATCGAAGGGAAATCTTCGGGTGAAGTTATTCCAAACCTGATAATCATCAAATCATATGTTATTGGTTCGCCATCCATCGACAACCAGACTCTTTCAGGGTCAGGTCTTTCACTAGGTGCAATATACAAATCCATCAAAGATGAAGGCACTTCAGTGCCTGGTATTCCATCAAGAGTTAGAACTCCGTAGAAGAAAACAATACAATCTCTATCGCTTAGATTTGCAGCACCTAATACTCCTTTAGTCGAACATCCTGATTCATTGAATCCATGGTCCCAGAATACCTGAGGTTCTGAAATCATGGATGCTACAGCCGCTTTAACGAACTCATCGATCGCCAGAATACCTACCTTTCCATCAGGTTGTCTAGTCATTTTGTCTTTGACCCCTTCTGTCTTTTCATCAGCGTTCATTCTGAACTCATCTAGTGCCGCAAAAACATCAGGGTCTGCGACATCTCCTTCGAGTAGTAACATTGCAGGCTCTCCTTCATCAGAGAATCTTTCGTTGACTATACCTACTCCAATGGCGAAATCAGAATCCTCATCCAAGAAATCATCCACCGCGAAGTCTCCCTCAAGTTGCATCATTCCCCAAGCTGCTGGTAAGGTTAGAAGTATACACAGTGCAGCGATTACAATCGGACGCTTCCCAGTTCCAGAACTAACAGCCACCCGTTGTAGTAACTGTTTTCTTGCAAGATTTTCATTAGCGGGTGGAACCGTATCCTTGCCTCTTTTAGCCATCCACTCATCGAATGAAACACGAACTAGAGGTGCCCACAATCCGGTGAGAAGGAAGGCGGCTAATACTCCTAGGGCTGCTTCAATTCCGAATGACCTCAAAGCGGCAACATCGCTGAATAGATTTGCTGCAAATGCTGCCATAGTAGTAAGACTGGTTAGCATGATTGCTCTACCCACTCTTCTGACAGTAATCTCTCCTGAAGTAATCGATGAGCGACCTAAAGTTCTCTCTTCTTTGTAACGGTGAAGAGCGTGTAAAGAATCATCAATCCCTAATGCTAGAACTAGTATAGGGAGGAGATTTGAGAATTGCGAGCGGGAAATGATATCTAAACCAAGCCAACCAAACATCGTGGAGGCGTGACCGATGAATCCTTGCATCCACAACAGCGCTCCGCCCAGTGCCATCGATACAATTGCAACATCAGACCATCTTCTAAGGGAGGCGTACAGGAGAATTAGGATTACGAAGCCCATGCCGAAAACTAAGCCGCCAGAGTTCTGTAATTCTCGATTTACTTCTACATTTACCGCTTGTCCGACCAGCAATGTCAAGGAATTGTTGTCATGACTTCGAACTTGACCTTCAAGGTGCATGACAGACCATTCAATGGAACATGGAGACTCTAGGGTTAAACAGTATTCTGAGGTATAGTTTGGAGGACTTAGAATTAGTTCAGTACCACTTAGGCGATATCCTCCGATTTTGAAACCTTCATCATCGTAAGAGATTTTCTTTTCTGAATGTGCATCTTTCCAAACATTGGTCCAACCTGCTTCTATCAGTGCTGCTCTATCGAGTTGAACCAATAGCCATGAAGCGGAAGCAGACCAACGGCCAGGTCCTGGCCGTGCATCTTTCCATGAACCGTCCTCTTGTAATACCCCACCAATTGGGCCACCAACAATTCCTGCGTTTTCGTTTGCTGCGACAAACCCTCTGTCAAGAGAAAGCCACCTTAGGAAGGCTGAACCATTGGCTGAAGCCATTCTTACCGCAGCGAGATCTATGTGGGCCTGTGAAACATTTTCATCATCAAACTCCAGACAATCTAGTAATCCGCAATCATACCAATTTGTTTGAGCAGGCTCGCTTCCTGATAGCGTTAACTTTGGTTTTGTAAGGACTGATTCATTCGCCATGAATCCTCGAAAAATATCTGCTAGACTCATTACACCTGCAGTTTGAAGTCCAGTTACATCGTTGATGAAGGGCTTCATGTAATTGCCTAATTCATGATTGTAAATGATGTCGTGCTTAGCATCGATTTCACGTAAAATTGTGAGATTTAGAATGCCACCTGAGGTCGCAGTTATCCCTACCCATTCTTCCCCTGCATCAATAGCCTCAGCTGCTTTTGCGAAGCCTGACCAGTCGGGCGTACCATCTTCTAAAGTTGGCACTGGGACTGGATTAGAACCTACCATGGCAGGGTCTCTTACATTCACAACGAACCCTAGAATTATCTCAGTAGTAGTGAATTCTTCATTTATCATACGCTCTGCTGTTAATTCAGGAGATTCCATGTCGTATGATTCCATGTCGATTGGCTCAAGTGCTTTCAAAGCACCCGGGATCATGAAAATCGTCAAAATAAATACGGCTATGTGTACCTTTCTACGGTTTGAGACCAAGACCTTTGAGAACGCGTCAAAGTCAGCCATTGTTTACGGGCTAATCTTCTTGTTATTGAACAGTTGTATTCATGTGGGAGATATGCGACGCAGGTTTGGGCGGGGGTCGCCCAGCTTGGTCAACGGCGGTGGGTTTAGGTCCCATTTCTTATTGATTCGCAGGTTCGAATCCTGCCCCCCGCATCTATCTTAAACGAATTACTACGCCTGATTTTATCTAAATAGGCGCAAGGTCTAGCGTGCCTGACCAGATATCTAATCCTCTTAATCTGCATTCAAATCTTTGGCCTAATTCAAGCACAGTACTACCGTCTTCTCTTTCGACTTTGAGTCCAAATAAGTCCACCATTAGGCGTTCTTTACCGCCTAATTGACTTAGGTGCATTCGGCCTTCAAATGAACCATCATCCTCGAGGTCGAGGTAAATCCACGGACTTCTAAGTCCGACCACTCTTGCCTTCCAAGTCGACGAATCTTCAGAATTTGCTAGATGCATATTACAGACGCTTGCAACTAACTCCCACTCTAATTTCTTAGCCTGGGTTGAGCGCATAGAACAATGAGTAGATATTTCTTCGACCTCTTCAGGATTATGCCTCCAATCTTGATTTCTTAAGTGAGACTTCAGTTGGCGGTGAACTACCAAATCTGGATATCTTCGAATAGGTGAAGTAAAGTGAACATAGGCATCTAGATCTAATCCAAAATGCCCGAGGTTTTCTTCACTGTATATTGCTCGCTGCATCAACTGAAACAAACCTTGGTCTACCACTCGTCGCTTAACTTCCGATAGATTAGAAGCAGACGACTGTGCGTCTCTTAAGGCTTGTAGCATCTCTCCTCTAGCATCAGAATCTACGACGCTTGAAAGGTAATTCTCATCATCTTCTTCCTCTTCAATTTCATTATCAAAGGATAAACCTGCATCAGCCCAAGCCGAAAGTAGATTCATTGTTTCATCACTGGCTGACTCTCCTGTTTTCCTATGAGATGGCATTGGTAATTCAATCTCTATTCCTAAGGACTCTAATTTTGCATTTAGAGACTCTACTTCAGGGCTATCTGGTGGTGAATGGCATCTCCAAGGAAGTGCAGCATCCAGTGAGCCGAGCAGGTGGCCCACCGCTTCATTGGTTGCAACCATGAAAGCCTCAATCATTTCCGTAGCATCATTTGGCCATTTGACTTCTAGGCTTATTTCCTTCCCATTTATTCTGGGGCGTCTTTCAGCACCTGCGATATCTAAACCGATTCTTCTAGCTCGCATTTTTTTAGACAAACTCATCATTTCAGGGAATAGGCTACCTTCTATTACGTCATTATAGGACAGGTTTTCTTTAACTCGAATTAGGGCTTGATGGGCTTTCGAGGATACTACTTTGTCTTCCTCAATTTTCATTTCCATCACCATGGCAAATCTGTCCGCATCATCTCTTAGCGAGCAAAGGTCATCTGCCAATTTAGGAGGCAACATCGGTAAAACACAATGTGGAAGGTACACGCTTGTAGCCCTTTCTCTAGCATACCTGTCAAGCGCAGTGTCAGGTTTAACGTAGTGTGCAACATCTGCAATCGCTACCCATAACGTGTTGTCGATTAGACATACAGCATCGTCAAAATCTCTAGCATCTGGGGGGTCTATGGTCACGAAAGGAATATGCCGTAAATCGACCCTGTCGTCACTAAGTTCAGGATTAGGTAATTTCTCTGCAAATTGAATCAGATCTTCCCTATATTCTCTAGGGAATGGATTGATTCCCATTTTTCTTCGATATGCTAATCTCGCATCTAGCAGCTCTTCAGGAGTGAAATGTTCTCGCATCAACCAGGCCATAGAAACCAAAGGATCAGGGAATCGTAACTCAGATTCTTTTTTGGCGGTCTTTTCCAGTTGCTTTACCATCTCAAAGCCGAGGTAAGTACGCAGAACTTCACCCTCAAGTAATGTGAACTCATCCGGTAAATTTTCACCTCGCAGAATCGCAAGCATCGCCTTTTCGTCGACTTGATGTTGTGCTTTGCGCACCGCTTCTTCGATAAGCACACGCTCTTCCTTGGAACGTAAATCAAATTGGTTTGAATCTCCAATAAACAATTCGCCTTTTCGGCAGGCATGAACGATTGTCTCTTGGATTTGTGACTTTAGTTGCTTTTCATTCATCTTTAGATTGGATTCTTTTGCTCGAATTGTTTCCAATACTAATTCTAGTGATAGGTTTTTTTCTAGGCCATGCGATAGAAGTCTTCTGTAAAGACGTTCTTCAGGTGGGCTTTCTCTTCCCTTTCTCTTCTTCAAAGACCCACGTCCTTCAATGCTCCAAGAGCATCTTTTTGAGAATCATCCAGACTTTCTATTTCCATTAGAATAAATTCAATATCCAAGTCTTTGACCCTTTGACGGTCCCCTACTTGGGATAGTGGAGGGATTGTGATTTTCCCCTTTACTCCTGAAGGTAGAGTTACAGTGACCTTTCCTCCAAGAACTAATGTTGAGTATTCGACTTCCACTTCTTTCACAATTCTATTTCCGTCCCATCTGCAACCTTCTCCAGGGTCGATTCGGATATTTACAATTAAGTCTCCGTTGGTTCCTTGTGGGTGTCCATGGCCCTGATTCTTGACACGGATTTCCTTTCCATGGTTAGTTCCTGCTGTAACTTTGACACTCAATGTACGACGATTTTTATCGATACTACCGTGAGTGCCCGGTATCAGTTGGGTGTATGTGAGATTGAAAGAACCCCCTTTTGCGGCTTCTTCGCGGGTGAGGTCTAGCCAAGAGTTAGCATTCTGTCCCCTTTCTTGAGGGGGGCGAGGTCCAGGCTGTCTTCTTTGTCCGCCGGCCATACTTTTGCCGAACATCTGTGACATGACATCTTCCATACCTCCCATGCCGCCCATGCCGCCTCTTCCGCCGAATGGATTTCTTCCTCCGGCTCCGAACATTTGCTCTTGCTCATTCTTGCGGCGGGCCTCGGCTGTACCGATGGAATCGTATGCGGCTTGAACTTCTTTGAAACGGGACTCTGCGGCGGGTGCGCCATCATTTCGGTCCGGGTGATATTGGCGAGCAAGTTTGCGAAAAGCCTTCTTGATTTCAGCATCACTGGCTCCTCGTGATACACCGAGAACCTGATATGGGTCTCGCTCCGCCATGGTACCATCGAGACAAGGGTCTGCTTTGAATCAGTCGATAAACGGGGCCTGTTCGCGCCGTTGGGGTTAAATGAGGGCCATAAGTCGCCATGACACTACTGAGGTGAAACCATGTCAGATGATAATGACCAGACCCGCTCTTTTGAGGATAAGGTACAGGACAAGCAAGACGCTATTGAAGCGCAATTCCGCAAAATATCTCGCGGTAGTTGGGCTCGTATTATTCGTATGGCTCGCAAACCTACGCCACAGGAATTCAAACAAACTTCAATTATTTGTGGAATCGGACTATTCGTTCTTGGTTTCATCGGGTTTGTAATGCTGGTACTAATGGACAACTTCATTCCGTGGATCATTCACGATGTATTCGGAATTTGATATTGGAGGAATTAATATGACTGACGCATTTATCGCATTTGTTCGCCATGAAGAGGAATTACTACTACTCCGCCGCTCTAAGTCTGATTCTGACTCTCCTGGCCTTTGGGACGGAGTTTATGGAATTGGGGATAGTGAAGAAGATGTTCTCAACCGAGTTGCAGAATGTACGGGTATTCCTTTGGAAGACTTAGAATATGTCCGTGCAGGACCTGCTCTGGGAATTGATATTGGTGGCCGTTTACAGGACATCGCACCTTGTTTGGTTGTTTCCACAAGTAAGGAAGTAACCCCTTCAGGCCGTTACACAGAATCAACTTGGGTTGACCCAGGAAATATTGGATGGGAAGACAGAGAAGCAAACAAGCCTCGCTGGTGTGTATTCTCCGATATAGATATGGAAAACAGTGAGAAGTTATTCCGTGACATGTACGGATCTGTAGGAGCATACCTATTCATCGTAAAGACCGCTATCGGTTCAGAGAAGAGAGTCGCTGATGAGATGCAAGCTCGCTTAATGGGTTCAGGTTCTTTGTCAGCAATTTTAGATGAGGTCTATGGCATTCTTCACCCGACAGGGATGAGAGGATACGTTATGGTTGAATCAAGCGCTCTACACCATGTAGAGAAGTTGATTGGCCGCTCTGGTGGCCGTGACCCTAAGGCTCGCCGTGGTCTAAACCAAACACCACTAAAGAACGCTAAAACCGTTCTTCCGGGTGAAGCACCTCTTGCAGATATCCTTCCATACCTAGAACCAAAGGCAGTGACCAGCGGTATCGAAGTCGGATGTATCGTAGAGATTGTTACTGGCGCATTCAAGGGAGAAAAGGCACGTGTTACTAGTGTCGCAGAAACCAAGGAAGAAGTCAGCATGGAGTTGTACGAACAGCCTATTCCAATGACACTCAAGATGCGCGGAGATCACGTTCGTGTCGTCGAAAGAGTCGAATGATTGCGCACGGCGCGGTTAAATAGGGGAGTCAAGTCGGCAACTTGCTCACGTCCGTGTGAGTAACAGAGGTGTACAAACATGCCAAAGCCTTGGACAAGCCATCTTATCATCAAAGCATTAGGTGTAAAGAAGTGCAATGGAAGTTTGGAAGCAGCTGTTGAGGACTTGAGCCTCGAAAAAGCGATGGACGTCGCTCGCCAAAAGCAAAACGACGGCCACCTTACTGGAGCAGATCTGAAAGCGCAGACCCGCGAGGTCATCGGCACATGTGTGTCAATGCGTGTAAAGATCGATGGTCTCTGGGCTAAGGACGCTCTGACCACAATTGCAAATGGAGAATGGGACGAACGTTTTGCTTAAACTGAACACGGACCGCGGTAGAAGGGGTAACTCCCTTCGCAGACCGAAGTGGTGAACAGAAATGGAAGAAAAATTATCAGAAGCAATCAAGAACGCCATCGAAGGCGCTCCCGAACGTAAATTTGTAGAAGCGGTAGATATATCGTTTACAATCAAGGACGTCGACTTGAAGAATCCTAACAACCGTATCCAGGAAGAGATTCGTCTCCCTGCTGGTCGTGGAAAAGCAATCAAGGTTGCAATGTTTGCAGCCTCTGATGCTGCAAAGAAAGCAAGAGAAGCTGGAATAGTAGTAATCGACCCATCCGAAATTGAAGAATTAGGAAAGAACAAGGGTAAGGCTAAGAAACTAGCAAACTCATACGATTTCTTCCTTTCTGAAGTCCCACACATGGGATTGGTTGGTCGCTACCTCGGTGTAGTCCTCGGTCCTCGTGGCAAAATGCCTCGCCCAGTACCTCCAGTAGTCGACCCTGCAGTTATCGCAGCAGGTCTTCAATCTACTACAGTAATCAAATCCCGTGACAAGGTAACCTTCCAAGCATCATTTGGTACCCTTGCTCAATCTCATGAAGAACTTCTGAAGAATGCTCTAGAAGTTTACACCCGTGTAACATCCAGGTTAGAACGTGGAATTGGTAACATTCGTTCACTTTACGTCAAGACCTCAATGGGTCCTGCAAACAAGATCGAGGTGATTAATTGATTCCTAAGGTCTCTCCATGGAAGAAAAACACAGTCGCTACAATGACTGATATGCTCAATAATGGTGGAACATTTGCTATTATTGACATTCATGGTGTTCCAGCAGGAGCAATGCTAGGAATGCGTGCTGGCCTTCGTGGTAAGATGGCGGTTCAAGTTGCTAAGAAGCGTTTGATGAAGATCGCTTGGGAAGCAGCAGGTAACGATTTTGCAGACCTTGAAGAAATATATTCATCTGCCATCCAACCTGCTCTTATTCAATCTGACATGAATTCTTTTGAGGTATTTACCGAATTAAAGAAGACAGAAGCAGGAAGAGCAGCAAAGCCAGGAGATATTGCACCTCACGATATAATCGTTGAGAAGATGGATACTGGAATGCCTCCTGGTCCAATCGTCGGAGACTTGAACTCCGTAGGAATTCCTGCTAAGATTGTCAAGGGGTCCGTTCAAATCCAAAAGCAAGTTACCATCTTGAAAGAAGGTGAAGTGTTTGAGGGAGAACTTGGAATGATGCTTTCTAAGATTGGTATAGAACCAATCGTTACAGGATTGAGACTTTGTGGTACTATCGAAGATGGAACCAGTTTCAAGCCAGAAACACTTGATATCGATTATGAGAAGTTCGAGTCTGACCTCATCAGCTTTGGTGCTGGTGCATTCAACTTGGCTTGTAATATCCGCTGGTTTACCAGCGAGACAACCCCAACACTCCTGTCCAAGGCGAGCGGAGAAGCGCTCGCAGTGGCACTGGAGGCGGCAATCGTCACAGCAGACACTTTGCCGCATCTAATCGGACGAGCAAACCGTGGCGCCATGGGCGTTGCAGGTTCTCTGTCCGCTGACGCACTCGACGAAGAACTGAGCCAACTTCTTGGCGCAGCCGCTTCTGCTGCAGAAACTGCAGCAGCAGCACCGAGCTCCGAAGACGCCCCTACCGAGGCGGAAGAGGAAGATGAAGAAGAAGAGGAAGAGGGCGGTTTCGACGGCCTTGGGTCCTTATTCGGTTGATAAATTTGAGGTGAAAAATTATGGAGTACGTATACGCTGCAATGCTTCTGCATTCTGCTGAAACTGAGATCGACGAAAAAGCTGTCACTGCTGTCCTAAAGGCTGCTGGTGTAAGTGCTGACTCTGCCCGTGTGAAGGCACTAGTTGCTTCACTGAGCGGTGTTGACATTGCTGAAGCTATGGCAACCGCTGTTGCCGCCCCTGCTGCTGCTGCACCTGTTGCTGCGGCTGCTGGTTCTTCCGACGCTGCACCTGCTGCAGAAGAAGAGGAAGAGGACGAAGACGACGGCGGAGGCTTCGAAGGTCTTGGCTCGTTGTTTGGCTGAAGTCAGACGGAATCGAAACTGATCTAATAGAACACATGAGGCTCTTAAGAGTCTTAGTGTAAACAAGGTCCAGTTACGGTTACCCAAGCGGTCCACAGTCCGTGGTCAACCTCGCCCGTTTTTGGGCTGAGGATTGCGGGACAGACCGTGAATGGACCATCCACATCTCCTCCTTCCATTCGGAGGGAGGAGAAATGTGGCTTTTACAGCATTCGATTGAGGAATGCACCCCCTATCTTCTTCATATCCTACC
>TARA_B110000444_G_scaffold66168_1_pt1 | contig 11511 bp, 9 predicted proteins | sample TARA_B110000444 | Tara Oceans TARA_B110000444 (sample SAMEA4398370) | marine metagenome | biome: Polar Biome; feature: [SRF] surface water layer (ENVO:00010504); material: water (ENVO:00002006), including particulate matter (ENVO:01000060) such as... | depth 5 m | reverse complement strand
ACGCCAAGAACGGACAATTGGGCCTATCAAAACACAGATTCTATGCTACTTGCCGGTATTCTGGAGGCCGCGACCGGACAAAATGTGCTTGATTACGCTGACATGCAGTTGTTTTCCAGAATTGGGATAAATGCTGAGTGGTGGACAGACGAATTAGGCCATGCAATGACCTACTGCTGCATTGATACAACATCGAGAGATTTCGCTCGTTTTGGGCTTCTTTATGCCCGTGATGGTAGATGGCTCGACGACCAAATTGTGAGCCCAAATTGGGTTACAGAATCAACGACTGTGCCTGAAGGAACAAGCAATCCTTATTATGGCTTGCAATGGTGGGTTGAGCCTTCCTATGGCTATTTCTACTCAGCTGGACTGCATCAAAACAATATTTATGTGTATCCCCAGTATGACCTTGTCATTGTTCGAAACAGTATTTACGAAAGAGTAGGTGCCGATACCATCCGATCAGAGAATAATTACCATTCTACGTTACCCCCTTTAGACTGGAGCGATGCAGACTTTTTAACACCTATTATCGAGTCTATAACCAATTAACACGTTCATTGGAGCCCCACGCAATAAAGACTAAAACGTCTGGCGGATTTTAGCCGGCGTGACTCCGCTCCAACGCTTAAACGAGCGTCGGAAGTTTGCCGCGCTGCTGTAGCCCAATAGTAATGCCACCTCAGTGACCGGTAAATGGGTACCTTGTAAATACTCCAGAGCAAGACGGTATCGGACTTGATCAAGCAGTTGCTGGAATTTACAACCCTCTTTGGCAAGCCGTCTTTGCAATGTACTCTCACTCATATGAAGTTTATTTGCCACTACAGCTGTGGATGGAAAGTCCAAGCTCGCACTAATCAGTATCTGCTTAACGCGCTCACTAACCATTCCAAGATGATTGTCGGAGGCTATTATCCGGTCACATTCTCGCTGAAAAATATCCTGAGCGAATGGGTTAGAACTCGAGATTGGCAATAACAGCGTCTGCTCATCGAAACTCATGGCGCTGAGACCCGCATTAAATTCTACCGCTGGCCCAAACACAGAATAGTACGTACTTTTATCTGTGACTGAAGCATAATCAAGCTTGAGTCTAAAGGGTACGCGGTCAATACCCGTCAAAGTGCGCAGATTCGTCGCTAAAGCAGCAAAAAGCGTATCCAAATAAAAGCGTTCAAGGTGGCTTGGTAAATGAGCACCTCTGCCCATTAAATCAATACTATTGCCATGAGTTTCTAAATTAATGGTTATACTCGGCAACAGTGCCTGGTTGTAACGCAATAAAAGGTGCACTGCATCGGACAGCGTCTCACTGGTCATTAGCGCATATCCAAAGATCCCGAGTGACACTATATCTAAATGCATACCCAGCTTCATACCCAATGCCTCATCCCCTGTGAGCCGAAGAGCATTGGTGCAGATTATATTTAGTTGATCGGCACTCAAATTAATTGGCTGAGATAAGTCAGTGGGCTCAACTCCCGATTTAATAAGCACTTCAGCCTGAGTAATGCCATGCTGTGACATTAGGGTAAAGAGTGGCGAGAGGGTTATTGAATTCATGATTAAGTCCAAAAAACATTTGAGCATAAGTGCTAAAGACGGTAAAAGAGCCCTCGATTGACTGCAAAAGAGTCCCTTATTGACTGTATTTGAATCCTATCATTCCCTGTAAGGGCATACAATAAAGTCTTTGAGAGCGATGTTAGACTTAACCTCATAAGCGCGTGATCAAAATTCTTAGGAGACATTTTAGTAATCGGATATCGATGATGTTGGCGTTTATTAGATGAATATGACTTTATACCGTTATTCGATCTAAAGCTGCCAACTACAAAAATAAGAATCAAAAAGGAATTTAGTAATGACAACCTACACTATGATTCACCCCTCAAAAGGTGAGATAACTTATACCGATAAAAAAAGATATTTATGGCTTATGTCGATGCTATGGCCACTCATGCCATTAGGCGCAATTTATCTTTTTACACAAACCGGCATTCAAGCAGTATTGGCGATACCTCTTGCACTTAGCTATATTGTTGTACCTCTGTTGGATTGGGTGGTTGGTGAGGATACTAACAATCCGCCGGAAGAGCTGGTGCCTCAGCTTGAGGAGGATCAATACTACAGAATACTCACTTATCTCACAGTACCCATGCATTTTATCGTCTTGTTTGTGTTTGCCTGGTTAGTCGGTACCTATGATTTGAGTATCATCACTATATTGGTTGTTGCTCTGGTAGCAGGTAGTTACAGCGGCATTGGTATCAACACCGCGCACGAGTTAGGGCATAAAAACACTAAGATAGAAAAATGGTTAGCCAAGATTGTACTAGCAGTACCGGCTTATGGTCATTTCTCAGTCGAACACAATCGTGGTCATCACACTTTGGTTTCAACACCAGAAGATCCGGCTAGCTCACGCTTAGGCGAATCACTTTACGCCTTTGCTGTACGAGAAATCTCCGGTACGTTTGTACGCGGTTGGCAATTAGAGCGCGAGAGGCTGGCTAAAGATGGGAAGCCCTTTTTAAGTCCTCATAATGAAATCTTACATTCATATGCCTTGAGTGCTCTTTTTCAGGGTTCTCTAGTTGCTTATTTCGGATGGATACTCGTGCCCTTTTTAATCATGCATAACTTTTGGGCATGGTCACAATTAACCTTAGCTAACTATATTGAGCACTACGGTTTGCTACGCGACAAGAAACCCAATGGTAACTATGAGCGCTGTAAACCGCATCACTCATGGAACGCCAACTATATTGTGAGCAACATAGTCTTGTTCCACTTAGAAAGGCATTCAGATCATCATGCCTATCCGGCCAGGCGCTACCAAAGTCTTCGTAACTTCGAAAATATTCCAGAATTGCCCAATGGTTACTTTGGAATGTATATGCTGTCCTATGTTCCGTGGCTATGGTTCAAGGTTATGGATAAGCGTGTATTGGCGCTACCTCATATCCAAGGTGATTTATCCAAGGTAAACATATGCCCTAAAAAAAGAGAAAAATTACTGATCAAGTACCGACGGTAATATTTTATAATTTGGTCAAATAACGAGTAGTGATTGACTATTATTTATCGTATAGATAAATGTCGGTTATTGCTCTGTTATACTGAAGAAGATAAAAAACTCTACAGATTATCGTACTTGAAGCCGCAATTTTACTCGTTTCATAGACAACTCTTATTTATAAAGATTTCCTTCCCCAATAATTTTCAACTCATAATTTATAAAAATTTACTATACATCTACGTATTTTATAGCATAATGCCTCGTCAGTTGTTTAGAGTTAATTCCCCTTTAACTGTGAATGGGGAAGTCTTTTTCAATCAATATCCTCGAGGGAATCAATGAATACATTTAATTTTCGCCGCAGAACAGCTTTGGTGGCTTCAGGCGCTCTGCTTTTGAGTGGCATAGCCCAGGCACAAATCGATGAGATTATCGTGACCGCCAACAAACGAGAACAAACACTCCAAGACATTCCAGTGTCAGTTTCAGTAACGACTTCCGAACAAATCGAACAATCTGCGATTGTTGACTTAATAGATTTACAGTCAGCTGTGCCGACATTACGCGTAAGCCAACTTCAAAAAACATCGCAAACTAACTTTGTGATTCGTGGATTTGGCAATGGCGCTAACAACCCAGGTATAGAGCCCGCCGTTGGCGTATATGTCGATGGTGTTGCTCGCACTCGTTCTGCCGGCGCGATGGCTGATTTGCCAACCATTGAGCGTGTAGAAGTACTCGGTGGTCCCCAATCAACGCTATTCGGTAAAAATGCATCAGCCGGCGTGATCAGCATGACCACGAAATTGCCTGAACAAAACTTTGCCGGTAGCGTTGGCGCGACCCTTGGTAACTATGGTCAAACCATTCTCAAGGGCACTGTTACTAATGCCCTAACGGATACCACGTCATTTAGATTATCCGCCAGCAGTAACCAAGCTGATGGATATGCCACTAATTTAACGGACGGCAGCAGCTTAAATGGACGTGATCGCTCTGCAATAAGAGCGCAGTTGTTACTTGAGCCATCTGATGATCTCACCATCCGTGTTATTGCTGACTATAATTCAATGGATGAAGAGTGCTGCATCGCAACCTCTCTTGTTGATGGGTTCACTTCTCAAGTAACTGCCGGTCTAGCTATCGCTAATGGGTATGGGTATGCGGCTATCGACCCGTTTGCCAGAGAGTCCTACCAGAATGATAGTGCCGATGGCACTAAGCGCCCCCGTAACGAGCTAACCGGCAAAGGATTATCGGTACAAGTTGACTTGGATCTTGATTTTGCAACATTAACCTCGATTACAGCAAAACGAAATCAAACCTCTTACACTACTTTTGACGCTGATTTCTCTGGCGCTGATTTAGTGGCTGAAAACCGAGGAGATCAAGAATTTGATTCCTTTAGCCAAGAGATTCGTTTGACCTCGAATGGTGACGGGGCGATGCAGTGGATGGTCGGTGGCTACTATGCAGAGCTGGATGTTGATCACTTTAGAAATGTTACTTTTGGCACACAGCTTTACCCTTTTGCTGACACGCTTGTGACTGCTGGATTAGCCGCAGCGCTTGGGCCTGCCGCTGACGCGGTTCTTGGACCAGTGGGTGGATCTGGCGTTAATTACGTTGGCGCAGCCTTCGGCGTTTGTTTCGTTAATGGTGTGGCCTGTTCCGAGGTTTTTTACTTACCCGGTACCGGACTGCCGCGAGAAGCTTACACGATGAACAACAAATCGAGCTCATTCTTTGGCCAAGTTGATTATGATGTCTCTAATAACTTAACCGCGACATTTGGCCTTAACTACACTGATGACAAAAAAGATGTTATCTCTGACGTTCAAGTGGTCGATGCATTCGCGGCCCTTCCTTTTGAAGCAGTTGGCCTAGGTGCTTTAACAGGTTTACAGTTCTTCAAACCCTTCACCAACTATCCTAATACGGATGAATCTGGTGAATTTGATTCAGATGATCTCACTCATACACTGCGTCTTGCTTATTCTGCAAATGAAGACACTACGTTTTATGTTAGTCACTCAACAGGCTTTAAAGCGACTTCTGTAAGCTTGACAGTCGATGCTCGCAACCTACGCTCGGCAGACCCTGAAGAGGCAACTTCAATAGAATTGGGAATGAAGAAGTCCTTTGACAATGGTTATGTCAACATCGCTTTGTTTAATCAATCCATCAAAGGCTTTCAGTCTAATGCCTTTACCGGAACCGGCTTCAATCTTGTAAATGCTGGCGAACAAACTCATAAAGGTATCGAGTTTGACAGTATGTTTGCCGCCTCGGAAGATCTTGTATTGCGTCTCTCCGTCATTGCCTTAGATCCCGTCTATGACGAATTCTTAAAAGGTTCATGTGACACGACCGGTCTTGCCGCTCCGGAATACCAGTGCCCTGAAGGGCAGCAGTTTACAGACCTCTCGGGTCTAACACCCTCAAGTGTGCACGAGTTGAGTGCCAATGCTAATGCGGTGTACTCTTTTGATGTTTCTGACTCAATCAATGGCTTTGTTAGACTTGAATATGTCTATGAAGATGAAATCAAAGTGGCTGATTTAATACCTACATCAATCGCGGCACGAAGCACTGACAACTTCAATGCAAGTGTAGGCATTGCTTCAGACCCCAATGATTGGAGCCTAATCCTCTGGGGTCGTAACCTAACAGATCACGAATCTCTAATAACGGCCTTTCCAACAACGGCAGCGCCAGGAAGCTTCTCTGGCTATCCAAATGCACCTCGCACCTTTGGATTGACGTTCCGCAAAGGGTTTTAATTTAGCGCAAGCATAAGTTGTACTAAAAAGGGCGACTCGTATGTTATACGGAGCGCCCTTTTTTTGTTCCTGTCAGCACTATTAATTTTTTAAACACTAGTAAAATAGCCCGTGCACAAAAAATAACGGCCAAAACCACATTCATAAGAACCTCTAAAAGAATAGACGATAAAAGAGTAACCAAGAATAGAAACGCGCAACCAACAATAACATAGTCATCCGCGAACTCTATTAGGCTATGCTAAGCTTAAAGTATAAAAAATAGCTTATGAGTAGGGAATGCTGGGGATGACTGGTATCGCGAGGAACACTAAATTATGACTGACGTCGAACGAAAAACACTGCCTTTCTCAAGTGGCCCATCGGGTGACCTTCACTATTGCCAGTGGATACCTGAGCACCCAGTCGCGTGGCTTCATATTATGCATGGTATGTCTGAACATGCTGTACGCTATGGTGAGTTCGCCCAGTTCCTAAACAAACAAGGCATTATGGTTACTGCTGATGATCATCGCGGTCATGGTGAGACCGGTAAAGCCATGGAAAATAGCTATCATCTCGCAGATTCAGACGGCTGGAATCAAATGCTTGATGATCAATGGCAATTTATTAACTATATAAGAGAGCATCATAGTTTACCGCTAATATTAATGGGTCATAGCATGGGTTCGTTCATGGCAACTCACTTCTGTCAAAGATACGGACAACAATTAAAGGACATCACCGACCATAAATTATGCGGCTTAATCTTATCGGGCTCCAACTACGACGCCCCATCCACATGGAAAATAGCCTCCTGTGCAGCGCACCTCGAGCGCTGGCGAGTAGGTGGCCAGAAACCCAGTTCAATTTTAGAAAAAATGTCATTCGGTGCATTTAACAATGCGTTTAAGCCCGCTCGCACGCCGAGCGATTGGCTTTCTAGAGATCACTCCATGGTAGATCAGTACATAGCGGATCCACTTTGCGGGGGGGCACTTACCACTCAATCCTGGTGTGATTTTCTGCAGGGCATGGCAGAGCTATCAAAACCTGAATCAATGGCAAAGCTAGACAGCGAAGTGCCCATCTACCTATTTTCTGGTGCACTAGATCCGGTTGGAAAAGCGGGTGCAGGCGTTACAGCTCTGCAAGCTATATTACACACGTCGGGAGTGCGGAAGGTCGATATGCATCTATATCCTGAGGCCCGCCATGAAACCCTCAACGAAACTAATCGAGGAGAGGTCTATCAAGATTTACTGACCTGGATGGCCTCTCTCAATTCTGAGGTCTAATTCAAGTCGGGTGCAGTACGCTATAGTATCAAGCCTCCGCAACACCAGTGTTCCTCAAAGGTCTTCCCTTCGTCGCTAGATAAATGCCTAAGCCCATGAGAATAAGAGGCATAAAGGGCTCTAGCGGCCAAAATGGGAGCCATAACGCCATTTCTGCAGACCATGTTGGCGAAGATACTAATAAAGAAACCCAGTTGAACCAGTAGTGTCCTGTGGCTGATGCAGCAAGGCCTATCATCACCAGCCCGACGCCTAAAGAAAACACAAAGGTTGACGGGGATTCAACCATAGTACTTTTGTTCAGCGCTTTGCTACGTATTTTCCCCCAGGCCAAAATTCTAAGCGCAAACGCCAAAAATCCAGCCCAATAAAACAGATAGTCATGTAATTCTGGGTTTGAATAGCTATCAAGATAAGGGTAGTAAAATAAATTCCACCAATAAACACTAAATGGATATGCCCATAGAAAATAAACTCCTCCTTTTTGAATCAACTTCCACTGAGCGTGATTGACTCGTTTTCGCGCAAATTGAAAAGAGGTAATGACCATTGCCACTAAAAAGATATACCCCACACTACCCTCGACTTCATCTCGAAAGTAGTAAACCTCCGCAAAATAGTAGTCGCGATAAAATGTCGAGAGTATAAAAATGAATGCCGCTTGCCAGGCCATCCCCACGGCAAATACGAGACCTATATATTTTCGATTGCGCATCCACCACGCTGAAAAAGTGCCTGGGAAAAGAACTTTCACCGATGAAGCCGCTACCACTAAATAAATGAAAGGAATAGCCCATCGTACAGAGTACCCAATCATATGTGATACCCCTTCCGGAGAAGACATATCAGTATCACTCATAGCGAGATAATTGAACATCGACATCGGCACAGAAAACAACAAAAGTAGTCCCCAGCCGTTGACTGCTTTGTGCTTGAGTATTTGTGATAATTGAATATTCATTTTTAGGTCCATCAAAATTTGGGCCATCTATAAATCGAGTGTCTCAACAATATCAGTCTATCAACCACCATCCCTATAGGTTAAGAAGGCAACCAGTGACCCGTTAAAATATGCTCTGGCTCTAACAGGCTCCCCTACCCAAATTTAAAGCCTGTTGGGAAAGATGTAGGTATGCTTCTGATATGATAGCATCCGTTACCGCTAAGAGACGAGAGACGTCACGACCGATGAAGGCCAGAACCACCAACCGACTATCAGATTGGTTAAAGAACGCCATCGCCGCAGGACCATGGTTACTATCGATGTACGCGCTCTATTACGCTGAAAAGTATCAACTCTGGATGCCAGAAACGCCTCATCGCGACAAAATAACCATCATTGTCCTAGTGCTAGGGTTAGCTCTGTCATTTCTGCTAAAGTCGTATTTTAATGCGCGAAAGAGCACATAAGTAATGAGGACTGCGGATAAAAAACCAGCCTCAACTCTAAGACTTAGTCACTTGATACAACCCAAGCCAAGCACCCACATCTTTGCTGGCAATATAATCTGACTTAAAGAACGCTAACTGCTTCCATCGACCTTTTTCTTGTAAATCATCTATTTTTTTGTCAAACCCATATTCTTCATAAATTGCTTCATTGATCGTAAAACAAATCAACCCGCCGTCTTTGCTAATGCGCACAAACTCCTCTAACGCACCGGGTTTTACATGAGCGAAAGTAAAGGTGCCTACACACATAACCGCATCGTAGTGATTGTCTGGAACATCAATGGGCGCATTTAAATCAACTTGGATTAATTTTTTATACAGGCCATCAGGCACAGAGTTCAATAGCTTTTGCGACAGATCAGCACCATGAAACTTGCTATAACCCTGTCGTTTTAATTCTTGTCCTACCAGACCCGTGCCACAGCCAGCATCAAATATAAGCATATTTTTATTGAGAGCGTGCTGTTGAAAAGTAGTAACCGTTTCAAAGGGACCGGTGTAATTCCAATCACGCATATCTTGGTTATATTTGTTGTGACCTGCCCAATCGTCATAAAAGTCCCTCACCTCTTTAGTGTTAGCTAGAGTGTGAATAGGTACATTATGGCCTACGTCTTTTTGCGCCATGTGATCATTTTCTCAGTTGCTAAAAGGGCTGTAACTATTTGAATACATGCCTAAGTATCCTGCACTGAGCGAAAATTACCAGCGCATACTCTGAATGGCCGTCTGATAAAGCGTAATATTCATAGGCAGTACTGTGATGATCTAGCCATTTAATGACGCTCATTAATGTATCAAACGCTCTCGAGCACCCTTTAATTGCGATCTTTTGTGCTCTCTAACTTTGCTATCGGCGCGCCGTTATAAACACAGACATACTGGTAAAGGGTATCAGTGGTACCGTTATACACCTCAACAAAGCCCCATGACGTAACCGTTTCTTTATCACAATAAAGCAGCGTATTTAGACCATCTATCGCCATAAGATAATCGCCTTTTTTTAAACCCTTGCGTTCCTCGTCTACCAGAGAAGAGACATATACAGAGTCCGGTGTCACTGCCGCCTGAGAAAATACATTAAACGTCGCAAGGATTATTAATATTACCAACAAAATTATAGATTTCATAAACACCAACGTTTGTTTATTTTGTCTTTTAATCATAGTCAATTGAAAACAAATCACATGATGATATTAGTGAGCAACTCATGAAATCCAAGGAAACGAATAGCGATATTAAGCAAAGTGGACTCAGAGGTAATGAAAAAACCATGGACTAAAGCGCCTAGCTTTAAGATACAGCATTGATGCAGAAGAGACAGAAGAAACAAATACTGTGTTGATTAACGTTTAGCCTCTGCTAAAACTTGGAAGATAGTAAGAGTGGGCTGATTCGTCTTTTGAGACGAATGACTAAAACGACGTTACATCTTTCCAAACACTGTCGGCGGTGTACTCGACAGAAACTATCAACTCATGTTTGGTCCAGTTTTCAATCATGCTGAGCAAGTATCGTCCGTCGGCCTTCCTGTAAAGCTGATAACGCTGCCCCACCCGAGGCACAAAGTTATAGGATGCGCTATAAACAAGTTCGTTTAAATCCGCCAGCCTTCTTACCGCTTCATATTCTCGGTTAAGAAGCTCAACTGCATTCTCGAAGTAGTTTTTAGTGAGAGACCCGCGCTCTGAAAGGAATAATGCAGTATCAGGCAATACGATAGAGGGAGAACTAGACGTCGTTCCATAGGGTAGGAGTGCCTTCTTTAAACTCGTCATATACAACGTTCTCTTTTTAACAAAATACTTGGGTTTTACGCACGTAAGAATCCCTTTAGATCAATATGCCAACGGATACCATCATAACAATGTAAGTGGTCAATTCCGCACTAATATGACAATATTTATTGAGGGAGCCCTAAAACTGAGTTCGAAAAGGACTTTCCCGTAAATCTGGGAGATCACTCAGTGAAAAATATCATGCAACAAATTAAATGCCCCATAACAAATATTGCGGATTTTATCCCTAGCGACTAATCTATTCGATAATATATAATTTTTACTGACCTTTATCTTTAATAGTAATAACTTTTAGGCGAACCTATGTTGACCTTGACCAGCGTTAAAAAAACACTAATTTTGTGCATTGCACTGCTACTTTCTACCGGCCTAAATAGTAATGAGTCCACCACTATGTCTGTGTCAAATAAACCAGAGAACACCTCTAAATTGAATAATTACCCGACCTCAGGTCACACCGATAGTGATCATTTATATTTAGAAGAAGTACTAGGAGAACGGGCCTTAACTGACGTTAAAAATTGGAATGCTCGCACATTAAAACGCTTAATGGCTGACCCTCTGTTTGACCAAATGAGTAATGAGGTGCTAGATATTGTTAACAGTCAGGATAAAATTCCTTATGTTAGTTATCGCGGAGGAGAAGTTCATAACTTTTGGCAAGATGATCAGCATGTTAGAGGGTTATGGCGAAAAACTACTTTAGCCAGTTATTTGTCAGAATCTCCCGTTTGGCAAACTGTTTTAGATATTGATGCATTAGCAAAAAGCGAAAATAAAAATTGGGTATACAAAGGTAATAATTGCCTTTCGCCTGATTATGAACGTTGCTTAATTGCCCTTTCTGATGGCGGTAAAGATGCAACCGTCACCAGAGAGTTCAATGCTAAAACAAGATCTTTTGTTAACAATGGTTTTGTCACGCCTGAAAGCAAGGGCGGCATGGATTGGATCGATAAGGATTCGGTTATTATTGGTATCGATTTTGGTGATAACACCATGACCGACTCTGGTTACCCTATGGTTGCAAAAATTTGGCAGCGTGGCACTCCATTATCCAGTGCTATTGAAATTGATCGTGGAGAACAGACTGATGTCGGCTATTGGGGGGGTGTTGTCGAGTTGAGTGATGGCCGTCGTGAAATCATAACAACTCGAGCCATAAGCTTTTA
>TARA_B110000444_G_scaffold24372_1_pt1 | contig 11520 bp, 10 predicted proteins | sample TARA_B110000444 | Tara Oceans TARA_B110000444 (sample SAMEA4398370) | marine metagenome | biome: Polar Biome; feature: [SRF] surface water layer (ENVO:00010504); material: water (ENVO:00002006), including particulate matter (ENVO:01000060) such as... | depth 5 m | reverse complement strand
ATGGATTCTAAATAATCCATTTATTTTTTTCTAGGATTAAGTAAAATTGCATAGACTTGTATGCCAAATCCGATTAAAACTAGTGTAGGTGCTAACCTGATTCTTCTAAAATTATAAATTTCGGGATTAAAAATATTAGGATCATCGCTTCCTCCCCCAGACATTAGTGTAAAACCAACAACAATAAATATAATTCCTATCAACATTACTTGATAGTTTTTCTTTTCAAAAACAAAATCTTCTGATTTTTTTTTATTTTTTTTCATTTAATAAAGTTGTTCAATTTTTAATCTTAAAAATCTTTGAGTTGCAAAATAAGTACATATTGACGTAATAACTATACTAAAAATTAGAATAGACATAAATAACCCAAGTATTGTTTCAATTTCTGAGATTAGATTAAGTTTCATGAAATTATTCTCTATGTAATATATTGAAAGACTTAAAAGTGAAATTGCAATAAAAGAACTAATTATTCCAAGAAAAATGTGTGTGTTAATAAAGGGTTTACGAATAAAATTTTTTGTAGCTCCAACTAATTGCATTGTTTTAATTATCATTCTGTTGGAATATATTGATAATCTAATAGAACTATTAATAATTAAAACAGAAATAATTAAAAAGAATGAAGCAAAAACTAAAACCCAAAATTTAATTTTAATTAAATTTTCATTTATTAACGAAACTAAAGGAGCATCATATCTAACTTCATCAACAAAGGATATTTCACTAAATTCTTTTGATATATCGTCAAGAAGAATTGATTTGACAAAATCAGATTTCAAATAAATATCTATGGAATTTAAGATAGGATTTGTTCCTAAAAATTCTAAAAAATTTTCTTCAATTTCTTCAATTAATATTTCTGCACCTTTTTCTTTTGAAATGTATTTTATAGATTTTGTGTAATTTTTTAAATTTATTTTTTTTTGTAGCTGTACTGTTTCTATTTTTTTTGCTGAATCTTTTAAATATATAGTTATTGGAATTTTTTCTTTGAAGTCATTTGATATTTTTTTTGCATTGAATGCTAATAGAAAAAAAGCTCCCATAACATACAATACAATAGATATACTAACTGTAACGAAAAAATACGATGAAAGTAGTCTTCTGTTTTTATTTTTGGACAAAGAAATATAATTTGATTACGTAAAAATAAGAAACCCTTTTTAATTGTTACGATAGATCATTTAAACTTTTCCTATTCCCACAATAAATGTATTTTTGTTTCTTTATAATAACCTATGGCTTACGACTTTAAAAAAATTGAATCTAAATGGCAAAAATTTTGGTCTATAAATCAAATTTTTAAAGCTGAAAACAAGAGTAAGTTACCTAAATATTATGTGATGGATATGTTTCCTTATCCATCTGGAGCTGGACTTCATGTTGGCCATCCTTTAGGATATATTGCAAGTGATATATATTCAAGGTTTAAAAGACATAAAGGTTTTAACGTCCTACATCCACAGGGTTATGATTCATTTGGATTGCCTGCTGAACAATATGCAATACAAACTGGAAGACATCCTGTTGAAACTACAAATGAAAACATTAAAAGATATAGAGAGCAATTAGATAGATTAGGATTTTCTTTTGATTGGTCTAGGGAAATTAGAACCTCAGATAAAGAGTACTACAAATGGACTCAGTGGATGTTTATTAAGCTCTATAATTCGTGGTATGATTTTAATAAAGATAAATCAAGACCGATTGATGAATTGATTAGTTTTTTTAAAAAAAACGGAAACTTAAATCTTTACGCCTGCGTTTCTGAATCTACAGAAAATTTTTCATCAACTGAGTGGAAAGATTTTTCTGATTCAAAAAAAGAGAAGATATTGCTATCATACAGGTTGGCTTTTTTATCTGAGATTGATGTTAATTGGTGCCCTAAATTAGGTACAGTTCTTGCTAATGATGAAATTATTGATGGTTTATCGGAGAGAGGAGGGTATGAGGTCATTAGAAAAAAAATGACTCAATGGAGTATAAGAATATCCTCATATTCTGAAAGGTTGTTAAAAGGATTAAATAATATTGATTGGCCAGAACCTTTAAAAGAAATGCAAAGAAATTGGATTGGAAAATCTGAAGGAGTATTGGTAAAGTTTGATATTGAAGATTTTGATAAACAAATTGAGGCTTTCACAACTAGAATTGATACAATTTATGGCGTAACATTTATAACTTTAGCACCCGAACATCCTTTTGTCGAGTACATTACTTTAAACGAAAATAAAAGTCAAGTTAAAAATTACATTTTAGAATCTTCTAAAAAAACAGAAAGAGATAGAATTTCAGATGTTAAAACTATAAGTGGAGTTTTTACTGGAGGTTATGCTATTCACCCTTTAACTAATAAAAAACTTCCTATTTGGATTTCTGATTATGTTTTAGCTAGTTATGGTACTGGAGCCGTGATGGCAGTTCCTTGTGGAGATCAAAGAGATTATAATTTTGCTAAATTTTTTAAACTACCAATTATTAATATTTTCAAAGATATTGACATCTCTAAAGAGGCTTTTCAATCTAAAGAAAATTTTAGACTGATAAATTCAGATTTTTTAAATAATCTTGATTTTAAAAAAGGATTTTCAAAAGCAATTAATGAATTAGAAAAAGTTAAAAAAGGTACTCACAAGGTAAATTACAAATTAAGAGATGCTGTGTTTAGTAGACAAAGATATTGGGGAGAACCATTTCCTGTATATTATAAAAATAGTCTACCAGTTATGATTGACGAAAAATTTTTACCAATAATTTTACCCGAAGTTGATAAATACTTACCAACTGAAGATGGAAAGCCCCCTTTAGGCAATTCCAAATGTTGGGCATGGGATAGTAAAAACCATTCTATTGTTGAAAATTCTCTTATTGATAACAAAAATATTTTTCCAATGGAGTTAAATACAATGCCAGGGTGGGCAGGAAGTTCTTGGTATTTTAACAGATACATGGATCCAAATAATAATGATTTTTTTGCTTCAAAGGAATCTTTAAGCTATTGGAGTGAAATTGATTTATATGTGGGCGGAAGTGAACATGCTACTGGACATTTATTGTATTCTAGATTTTGGCAATATTTTTTATATGACCATGATTTAGTTCCTGTACCTGATTATGCAAAAAAATTAATTAATCAAGGTATGATTTTAGGTAATAGTGCTTATATCTTTAGATTAAATGGAACAGATACTTACTTGTCAAATGGACTTTTTGAAGGAAAAAACGTTCAAGCAGTTCATGTAGATGTTAAATTTATTAATTCAAATAATGAATTAAATATTGATGAGTTAAGAAAGTGGCAACCACAATTTTCTAAATCGGAATTTATACTTGAAAATCAAAAGTTTTTTGTTAAAAGAGAGATCGAAAAAATGTCTAAATCCAAATATAATGTAGTAAATCCTGATGAAATTTGTGATAAATATGGAGCTGATACATTAAGACTATATGAAATGTTTCTTGGCCCTATAGATCAAGCTAAACCATGGAATACTGCTGGTATAACTGGAACATTTTCCTTTTTAAATAAATTTTGGAATTTATTTCATGAAAACGAAGTATTTACAGTTAGTGATAAAGTTCCATCTGAAAATGCTCTAAAAACTCTTCATAAAACAATCAAAAAAGTAACCTCAGATATTCAAAATTTTTCATTCAATACATCTGTTAGTGCTTTTATGATTTGTGTTAACGAATTGAGTTCTATGAATTGTAATAATAGATTAATTTTAAAAGATCTTTGTATTTTATTATCTCCTTTTGCTCCACATATTTGTGAAGAGTTATGGTGTAAATTAGGTAATAAGGAATCTATTTCAAGTGTAAATTATCCTATTTTTAATCCAGAACTTATTACGGAGAAAAGTATAGAATACCCGGTTTCCTTTAATGGAAAATTGAGATTTAAAATAAATTTAGAAACCTCAATGGAATTAGAGGAAGTCAAGAAGATTGTTTTAAATCATGAAAAAACCTCCAAATATTTGGAGGGTAAGGATTTAAAAAAAGTAATTATAGTTCCCAAGAAAATAATTAATATTGTTTATTGAATGGTAGATGATATTGAATTAATAGGAATGTTGGCCGCTGTATTAACAACAATTGCTTTTATCCCTCAAGTTTATAAAGTTATTAAAACTAAATCATCAGACGGTTTATCATTGACCACTTATTTTATTTTTATTACAGGTGTTGGCTTTTGGCTCATCTATGGCTTGTTTAAATCAAGTATTTCTATGATTATTGGAAATGGGGTTACTTTTATATTAGCATCCATAATAATTACTTATATTTTAAAGAACAAAAAATCTAATTAATTGAAATTTGCCTGTCAATTTGTTGTTCTAAAGATATAAAGGTTTCAGTTCTTGAAACACCATTAATTGATTGAATTTGTTTGTTTAATAGAGTCATTAAGTGTTCGTTATTTTTACATAAAATTTTAATTAATACACTCCAATTTCCAGTTGTGTAATGGCACTCAAGGATTTCAGGAATTTTTTTCATTTCTTTAATTGCTTGTGAATTCCTTTCTGCTTTGTCAAAATAAATTCCTATAAAAGCTAGTGTAGTATAGCCAAGCGCTTTTGGATTAAGTTTTAAATGTTGCCCAGAAATTAATCCAGAATCATTTAATTTTCTAATTCTCTGGTGAATTGCTGCACCAGAAATTCCAATTTTCCTAGAAATTTCTAAAATTGGTGTTCTAGAATTACCAGTCAATTCAATTAAAATTTTTTTATCAGTTCCGTCTATTTTCAAAATTTATATTTTTTAAAACAATATCCTCCGCAACTCTTTTACTAGAGCCAGATGAACCTAATAACGAAATTAACTTATCATATTTATTAGATAATTCTTTTCTTTTTTCTAAATCTAAAACTTTTTTTAGTTCTTTTACTATATTATGTTTTGAACATTCAGATTGAATAAGTTCTTTAATGATTTCTTTTTGCATTATTAAATTTACAAGAGAGATGAATTTAATTTTAACAAAGATTTTTGCTAGGACATAACTTATAAAACTTGTTTTGTAGCATACTACTTGAGGGATTTTAAAAATTGCTGTTTCTAAAGTTGCCGTTCCACTTGTCACTAAGGCAGCTTTTGAATTTGTAAGTAATTCGTATGTTTTAGCTTTTATTACCTTAACACTTTTATTTCTAATTATTTTTTTATAAAAATCTAACTCAATGTTTGGAGCTCCAGCTATTATAAATTGGTAGTTAGGAAAATTATCTATAACCTTTAACATCACACCCAATATTTTTTTTATTTCTTGTTTTCTACTACCTGGTAAAATAGAAATGATGTCTAATTTATCATCTAATTTATTATCTAAAAAAAAGTTAATTTTTTGAGATTTTTTAAAATTATTAATACTGTCAAGAAGAGGATGCCCTAAAAAATTGACCTTGAACCCATGTTTCTTTTCAAAATATTCTTTTTCGAACGGAAGTATTACATATAAGTTGTCAATATTTGCTTTAATATTTTTAATTCTTTTTTCATCCCAAGCCCATATTTGGGGAGCTATATAATAATTGGTGTTAAAATTATTTGTCTTTGCCCATTTTGCAATTCTTAGATTGAAACCAGGGTAGTCTATAAAAATAATTTTATCAGGGTTGAATTGTTTTATATCATATTTACAGAAATCTATATTTTTTAAAATTGTTTTTAAATTAATAAAAACTTCGTAAAATCCCATGAATGATAATTCCTTAAAATGCTTTATAATAGTTGCTCCGGCACTTTTCATTTTATCCCCGCCCCAAGCTCTTATAATAGCATTTTGATCTAATTTAATAATCTCCTTTATTAAATTAGATCCATGTAAATCTCCGGAAGCTTCCCCAGCAATTACATAATACTTCATTGAATTATTTTAAAAAATTCCAATTTTTAATTTTTTTAATACTGCCATGATCTGTCATATCGAATTTTACCGGAACTATAGAAATAAATCCGTTTTTCAAAGCCCACTCGTCAGAATCATTTCCATCATCTTCATTGATAAATTCACCAGTCAACCAATAATATTCTTTTCCTTGTGGATTTTTCCTTTTATCAAATTTTTCAATCCAATATGCTTTTGCTTGTCTGCAAATTTTTATTCCTTTTATTTGATTTTCTTTTAATTTAGGGAAATTAACATTAAGAGCGTTTCCTTTTGGAATTCCCTCCTTAAGCGCAGTAAGTGTAATTTTTTTAATACTATTTCTTAGACTTTCAAAATCAGCATCCCACCTATAATTTAGCAAAGAAAATCCAATGGCAGGAATTCCCTCAATACTAGCCTCTAATGCTGCACTCATTGTACCTGAATAGATGACATTAATAGATGAATTAGACCCATGATTTACGCCTGAAATACATATATCAGGCTTTCTATGTAAAATTTCATTAATTCCTAATTTAACACAATCTGCTGGAGTTCCAGAACAAGAATATTCTTCTTGAGGACCATCATCAATTTTGATTGGGTTACAATGTAATATGGAATTTATGGTGATAGCATGTCCCATAGCTGATTGAGGGCTGTCAGGAGCAACGACTACGACGTCCCCGATATCATTCATAACAGAAATTAATGTTCTTATTCCAGGAGCTGTTATTCCGTCATCATTTGTAACTAGGATTAAAGGTTTATTAGACATTGATAAATTTTGAGTAAAAGTACAGAAATAAAATATTTTATATTATTAAAAAATAATTTGAATAAATAATTTTAATATCAATTGTTTTGCATGATTTTTGAGTTATTTAATTAAATTTACTAACAAGTCTTTATTATAACTAAATGAAACGTAAACTAATTATTGCTTTTATTACAATTTCTTTTGTCTTTGCAAGTTGGAATTTAATTAATCCATCATTCGAAAATTCAAATAAAGATAAGCTGTTAATTGAGATTGTTAAGTATGTGTTAGAGAAGTATCATTATAATTCTATCGAAATTAACGATGAATTTTCTGAAAAAATGTTTGATGCTTATATCGAACTATTAGATTCTCAAAAAAAGTATTTTTTGGCTTCTGATTATAAAGAATTTAAAAAATATAGACTAAAGTTAGATAATCAATTAATTGACTATGATTTATCATTTTTTAATCTAACACATGAAAGATTAATGTTAAGAATTTCTGAAGTCGAAAATTTTTATCCTTCTTTATTAAATGATTCTTTTGATTTTTCTGTTAATGAAGAAATTAATTTAGATTTCGATAACCTTTCTTTTCCTAAAAATAACATAGAAAGAAAAGATAGGTGGAGAAAACAATTTAAGTATACAGCATTAGATATTTACGATATAAAGGTTTCTGACCAGAAATTAAATTTAGAGAATGTTGAAAATTATATTGAAAAATCAAAAAAAGAAATTTTAGAGGAATCTATTGATTTAGTAAATAAAAATATGAGTAATATGTTTGATCTCATGAACGACTTACAAAGAAAAGATTGGTTTTCTAGATATTTAAATTCATTTGTTCTTCAGTTAGATCCTCACACATATTACTTTAAGCCAGAAGACAAGACAAGATTTGATATGACAATTTCTGGAAAATTTAATGGAATAGGAGCAAGATTATCAAAACAAGAGGGCGGAATTAAAATAGTAGATATAATATTGGGAGGTCCACTTTGGAAAGATAAAAAAATAGAAATAGGCGATGAAATTATTAAAGTTGGTCAAAAAAACAAAAAGCCTGTTGATGTTATTGGAATGAGGTTAGAAGATGCAATAAAATTAATCAAAGGACCTAAAGATACAGAAGTTAGTTTGACTGTAAGAAAAAATATAAATGGAGAAATAAAAGTCATTCCAGTTATTAGAGATGAAATTAAGTTAGAAGAAACTTATGCTAAATCTACGTTAATTAAGAAAAATAATAAAATTTACGGATTAATTACCTTACCCAAATTTTATGTTGATTTTGAAAATTATCAAAAAAGAAATTGCGCTACTGACGTTAAAAATGAAATATTAAAATTAAAAAAAGAAGGTATTGAAGGTTTAGTTTTAGATTTAAGAAATAACGGAGGCGGTTCTTTACAAACGGTTGTTGATATGACTGGCCTATTTATAGAGCAGGGTCCTGTTGTTCAAGTAAAATCATTTGGAGATAGAAAACAGGTTGTTTATGACAAAGATCCTTCAATTTCTTGGGAAGGTCCAATGGTTGTTTTGGTAAATCAAATGTCCGCATCAGCATCGGAAATATTAGCTGCTGCTTTGCAAGATTATAATAGAGCAGTGATTGTTGGTAGCACTCAAAGTTTTGGAAAAGGAACTGTTCAAAATGTAATTGATTTGAATAGATTTTTATCAAATAGTCAGTTCGATTTAGGTGCGCTAAAGATAACTACTGACAAATTTTACAGAATTAACGGAGGTTCTGTACAGGTAGAAGGGGTTAAAAGCGACATTACGATTCCAAATAGATTTTCTTTTATTTCAATTGGAGAAAATGACGAGAAAAATCCATTAAAATGGGATCAAATAGATTCTGCTAGTTATGAAAAATGGGACCGATACTATAATTTAAATGAGGTTATAATCTCTGGAAATGACCAAATTGAAAAAAGTCAATTCGCATTATTAGTTAAAGAAAACGCAAAATGGATAGCTTCAAAACAAAATCCAAAATCTTTAACATTAAATTATCTTGAATACAAGAAATCACAAAGAGCCGATAAAGACTATTTAAGAAAATTTGAAGACATCAAAAATTACAAAAATGAACTTGAATTTGATTTCATTGCAAATGATGAAGATTCAATTGAAAATTCTAAAGAAATTTTAGAAAAAAGAAAAAGATGGAAAAAAGGACTTCAATCAGACTTTCAATTAAACGAGGGTTTAAAAGCTTTAGGCAAATTAAAATTAAGAGAAATAAATAAAAAATCAATTATAGCTAATAAAGATTAATGTTATTTATCAATAAAAAGTCTATTCATAAATATTTTAGCGTTCTAATTTCTTTAGCTTTTATCTTCTTTTGTTTTCTAATTTCAGTTTTTTCTTACTTTATAATTCCAGACGATTCTCAGTACTCAAATCAAATGCATTTACCAATACATTCAATGCCACCAGGTTTTAAGGTAACTATATTAGAAATCCCAAATTATATAAATTTGAACGAATCGTATTTAAGCACTAAATTTTTTGGTGTCAAAAATCCTAGTAAAGAAATTTTAATAAAGAATTATGATTTTTTGGAATCAGGCATTACATATGAAAATTATAATGACGAAAAGATATTTTTGAATTATGATGTTTTCCCTAAATCAACTTCAAAAAACAAGATAAAAACAGAATATATTAAAGTCAGAAAATTTATTTTTGGAACAGACAGTTTTGGTAGAGATGTTTTTGGTAGAATTATTCTCGGAACTAGAGTGTCATTATCTATTGGTTTTATTGCAGTTCTAATCTCTTTAATAATTGGATTATCAATTGGAATGTTAGGTGGTTATTATGGAGGATTTATTGATAAAGTTATTATGTCTATTATCAATATTTTTTGGTCAATTCCTACTTTATTACTTGTGATAGCTATTTCTATCGCACTTGGAAAAGGTTTTTGGCAAGTATATATTGCAGTAGGCTTAACTATGTGGGTTGAAGTAGCTAGGCTAGTTAGAGGGCAAGTGATTTCTGAAAAGAACAAAGATTATATTATTGCAACAAAAGTTTTAGGTTATTCAGATTTACGAATTCTCATAAAACATTTATTACCTAACATTTTAGGTCCTATTTTGATTATTTGTGCTGCTAATTTTGCCTCTGCTATTCTTATTGAAAGTGGCTTGAGTTTTTTAGGAATAGGGACACAACCTCCGATTCCAAGTTGGGGGTCAATGATAAAAGATAATTATCAATTTATAATTCTGGGCAAAGCTTACTTAGCATTTATTCCAGGAATTTCTATCATGCTTTTGGTTACAAGTTTTATGTTTTTAGGTAATAATCTTACAGATTTAATTAATAAAAAATAGAGAATTTACCATCTACTTCTTCTTTCAGAATCTAACTTAATATAGATTGAAAAAAGTAAGATAAAAGACATCAAGCTTGAACCCCCATAACTAAGAAAAGGTAATGGAATTCCAATTGTTGGTACTAGTCCCAAAACCATTCCAATATTTATAAAAAAATGTGTAAAAATAATAGTTACAGTCGAATAAGAATATATCTTACTAAAAAGGTTTTTTTGTAAATCAGCTCTTTTTGAAATTCTAAGCATTAAATAGGTATATAAAAGAATAACAAATGAAGCTCCCAAAAACCCCCATTCTTCTCCTACAGTTGAAAAAATATAATCTGTATGTTGTTCGGGAACAAATTTTCCTCTTGTTTGTGATCCTTTTAAAAATCCTTCCCCAAAAATTCCGCCAGAAGCAAATGCAATTTTTGATTGATTTGTGTTGTATCCAGATCCTCTGAAATCTTGCTCTACACCAATAACAATATTAAATCTGTCCCTATGACGTTGCTCAAATACATTATTAAAAATAAAGTCAACAGAAAAAATAAATACTGAAAAAATAGCTCCGTATATCAATGTTTTTTTCATTATGTTTTTCTTTCTTTTATTTATGAGAAGTAAAAATAATATTGATAATGCTAGAAAAATCATAACATATTTTGGTGATAAGAGAATTGTTGCAAAAAATAATATTATAAATCCTACTAGAAGATTCATATATATTGAGGGAAGCCCAACTTTAAAAAAAACCAAAACAAAACTAAGGAAGATAATAATGGTACCTGGGTCAGGCTGAAGAACAATTAGTGTTATTGGAATTAAAACAATTAAAAAGGAATAAAATTGTGTTTTAACAGTTTTAAGATTAGAATTTATATCACTAAGGTATTTTGCTAATGCTAGAGCTGTAATTGGTTTTGCAAATTCACTAGGCTGCATGCTAAAACCATTAAATTGGTACCAAGCTAGAGCTCCATTAACCTTATGACCAAAAATAAATAAACCTATGAGTGAAATAATGGAAAAAACATATAAAATACTCGAATATTTAATAAAAAAACTAATTGGTAAAATTTGAATAAATAAAAAAATAAAAATTGACATAATAACGAAAGCTAGTTGTTTTGTGAAGGGATTTAAAGTCATTAATGATTCAAGTAAATATGCTTGAGATGAAGAATAAATATTTCCCAGTCCTAAAAGAATAAGTATAATAAGTATTAGAACACTTGTCCAATCAATTTTCATTAAGTTAATTTCATTCATTAATTGAAAAATTAGATTTTGTGTAGGGTTTCAAATACTCTTCCATAATATTTCCTTTTAAAATATATTTTTCAAGATATTTTCGGTTAATATTTTTATTTAAATATTTTTCCATCATCAGACTTGCAATAGGTGCTGCCCACCTTGTTCCCCAATATCCATTTTCTATGAAAACTGCAATAGCAATTTTAGGATTTTTCTTAGGAGCAAATCCTATGAAAATGGAGTGATCTGTTAATTGTTTTCTAAGACC
>TARA_B110000444_G_scaffold261328_1_pt1 | contig 11543 bp, 10 predicted proteins | sample TARA_B110000444 | Tara Oceans TARA_B110000444 (sample SAMEA4398370) | marine metagenome | biome: Polar Biome; feature: [SRF] surface water layer (ENVO:00010504); material: water (ENVO:00002006), including particulate matter (ENVO:01000060) such as... | depth 5 m | reverse complement strand
ATGGGCGGAACAACTCCTGGTCATACAACAGATGCAGTTGCTATCGCATTGGCTCGAGATTGTGGTGCAAAAAATTGTATAATTGCTACTAATGTTGATTATGTGTATAACAAAGACCCTAGAGAGCATGATGATGCTAAACCAATGTTTGATATCTCAATCGATGAATTAGCAGAAATAACTGGTACAGAACCACTCTCTCCAGGTCAGTCAGCTATTGTAGACCCTGTTGCTGTTGGATGGGCAAAGGCTGCTTCTATAGACATCGCAGTATTGGATGGCAGAGATATTTCATTACTGGATAGTGCTTTGGATGGAAAAGAGTTCAGTGGTACTTTAATTAGGAGTGTATGAACATGGTAGATGCAAAAAAAGTTAAGGAAAAATTATCGAAAGTTTCAGAGAAAGTATTTTCTGGTTCAAAGAATCAAGCACATAAACACTGTAGAATCTGTCATAAACCGATCTCGATAAGCTCAGAGCCAAGAGTTTGTAAGAGCCCCGAATGTGTCAATAAGAATACTAGGGATGAGAGAAACCAGAAACAGATGCGTCTTTGGATGTTTATCTTCTTCGGATTATTCGCATTCAGTTTTGTCGGTCCTTTGATAATGAATTCATTCCTTTGAAAATGAATTAGTTCTAGTCATTGGATTGCTCAAAGTGTTCTTGCATCATTTGTTCGGCATTACCACTGACTTGTTCTCTTACTCCTGCCGCCTTTAGTTTATCTCCCAGTTTGTAAAGTTCCATTACTGCATCATCTATAGACTTATTTTGTTTTAAAAAGCGTATTGTTGGCCAACCACAGTCGATTAATTCTGGGTCGATAGTATTCTCTTCTATCCAAGCAGAGCAGGAACTTCCATAGCATAGAGCACTGAAATGCTCTAAGTCAATCCAAAATGTCCTTCTTGAGCATACCGGGCAGTCTTTACAATCCATAGTTGCTAGAACCGTCATGGCATCTTCACCGATTCGATCTATGTCCCATACCACTACACTAGAGTTAATCAATAGCATCTGTTCACTTCTTTTTAGAAAGGTTCGTAAAACTTCCCAAGCGACTTTTTCAGTACTAAAACATCCAAGTCCGATAGTATTACCATCCTCTTCGGTAACAGATGGAACGAATACTCGTTGAACATCTTCGACCATAGCATAGCGATTTAGTCATCGGGCTTGAATGCTCGCATCTATTTTGACCATTCGGCTTCAACTACAGCCAATCCGCCTTTGTGCGGTAATGGTGCTTCAGGTTTCTCAATACGTATAGAAATATTTTGTATCAATTGATTTTCTTTTAAGATTTCAATCATCATCTCAGCCATAGTTTCCATCAAGCGAATCGGTTCTGAGTTTAGAATCACTTGGTCGATTGTTGCTTGTAAGTCTGCATAATTAACAGTCTTTTCTAAATCTTCATTAATTTTAGTTCCACTTATTGCCACTTTTATTGTTACTATAAACGGCTGGTCTTCAAGATGCTCAAAGTCATAAGCACCATGTTTTGCCATCACCAAGTAATCCTCTAGAGAAATAGTGAACATACTATCACTCTACGTCTCTTTCATGAACCCAAATCAAATGATAGCCAAATTGAGTTTTAACCGGTTGTGAGGTTGAAGCAATGGGTATCTCCCAAACTGCTTGGTCAAACTCTCTGACCATCATCCCTCTACGGAACCATCCCAAGTCTCCACCTTTCTGACTCGAAGGGCATGTGCTCTTTTTACGAGCCATTTTTTGAAAATCCTTTAACTTACTAACTTTATCTTTTATCTGCATAGCCTCAGATTTGGAATTAACCAATATGTGAGATGCCCAAGCGCTAGGAGCGACCATGTAACAACCCAGTAGGTTTAGTTATTGAAAGTCTCGTAATCAAACATCCAAATCATAAGCGAGTAATCTCATGTAAGTACCGTAAATTGTAGTGGACACTGCTAAGGATTCTTCATTGAATCTATCCATTGTATCGAGGTATGTGTGGTATTCCCAACTTCCACTGCCATAGCATACAACAGCTCTACCGTTTTTCCCTCCAAGGTCATATACAAACGGACAGTGATCTGAATTACAAGGCATTTGATTATCATCTCCTTGGTCTCCATCAAGTAGGCTAAGTTGTATTTCATATCTATTAGCGATTTCACTTCTTTCTTCTTTATACAGTTCTGAAATTCTTTTAATATGGCCGAAGTCATCTTCATTATTTGTGAAAAGACTCAATGAGTTGCCTCTACTTTCAAAGTCAGCATCAACATGGTTCATATCTAGATTGATGTAAAGCCTTAGGTTATCACTAAGGCTACTTTGCATTTGTTCAACATAGGCTCGACTCCCCCACAGACCTTCTTCTTCTCCACCCCAAGTACAGAATCGAATTGTTCTTTCCGGTGTTCCTGTTTCATTGACGATATCAGAGATTTGTCTTGCCATCTCAAGGACGCTAGCAACTCCTGAACTATCATCAACTGCTCCTTGGGCTTGGTAAACTGTATCATGATGGCCTCCAGCAATTACGACTTCTGAAGTCCTACCTTCTATGGTGCCACATGGAACATAAATTGTTCTTTCCTCATCATTAGTTACATCGATAATTAATTCTATAGATGCAGGTTCAGAAGTAGCATTTATTACTGCAGCCTCAAAGATATCACCAGCATCCTTGGACATAGAAATGAACGGTATATCTGTCGGTATACTACCCCCATTTGCCTCTACTAGAGAGTCATAGTTTGTACCTTTGAAGATAGGTACACAATCATTTCCTTCAATCTTACCACAATTATAATTCTTATTGACACTGATTAGACCTGCAAGGTCATTTATTGCTGCATTACTGTATAATTCTGTATTGCCAATTTTAGAACTATCTCCTCTTACATAACCAATTGTACCAGTGGCTGTTTGCCATAAGGCTTCATCTGAACCATTACCCAGGTCAGTAACTTGTATATCTTCATTGAACATATATTCTGATTGTCCTGAAAACCCCTGGATGACATAGTCGACTCGATGTTGGAAAGGAGTTACTTGAGAGCCGAAAGCAGCTGGTCCGTCGCACGGAGATATTCCTCCTAATCCTTGAACACATAGTCTGAAACTAGGTTCGGAATTGATATGATGCATTGGAACCAAGAATTCATTAATCTCTGCAGTATAGCCCATTTCGGTAAATTTATCACTGATATATTGTGATGTGTTCTGCTCTTCAACAGTACCACTCATCCGACCTTCCCAGTCAGGATGACCGAGGTCTACAAGTTCTTGAGCGAATGTCCGAGCCCTTTGCTGATCAAAATCTATCAGTTCATACTCGTAATCTTCTCCAAAACCAAGCCACGAAGGCTGAATTATAAGCACAGTTGTGAGCATTAGAAATGAGATCCCTATTGCGGTTATTGCTCCAACATTTAGCGGGCCATAGACATGAGTCCTCATTAGAGAAATCATAGCAGAATAATTTGTTTCATTAGATTCATCTTGTTCATTATCATCTTCTAAACTAATCGTATTAGATTCATCATGTTCAAGACCAGTATCTGGTTCGAACTGCATTATCCTCTGTATTAGTTCACTCTTTGTCCCACTAATAGGGGCTCCGTACTTCCTTAATTCATCTTTTAAATCAGAAACACGCATTGATTCATATTTCATATCGATACCTCAACAACTAATGCTGGAGGTTTTCATTCAATAACTCGGCGGTTAATTGCTCAGTTTATCTCTTCACCAGTCCAACGCTTTCCGATTTGGTGGTCATATCCAATGTGGTCTAAGATTCTAGCAATTATGAAGTCGACCAAATCATCGATAGATTTTGGATGGTTATAGAATCCTGGAGATGCAGGTATGATGATTGTATCCATCGATGAAAGTTTAGCCATGTTTTCAAGGTGGATTGTGGCATAGGGGGCTTCCCTAGGGACAATAATTAGTTTCCTTCTCTCTTTCATTGCCACGACTGCAGACCTTGTTACTAAGTTATCACTGATTCCAGCAGCGAGTTTTCCGATAGTAGTTCCTGAACAAGGGCATATCACTACAGCATCGATTTTTGAAGAGCCGGATGCAGACTTACCACCGACATTAGATTCATCCTCCAATGTAGAATTTGTAAGTTCAACCAGTTCTTCTTTAGTCATTTGACATTCGTGTTTTAGAGTAATTTCTCCGGATTTAGTTACAACCAATCTAGTTGCTATACTCATCTCATTTAGGACTTCAAGGAGACGCTTTCCATATATCGCACCGGATGCCCCAGTAATAGCAACAACAACTTCGCCCATGTTAGGTGCTCGAGGAACTTCCTTTTATTGACTTGTTTTTTTGTTAATCGCTAAAACAAGTGCTTGTTCAAGGTAAATTAAAGATTCTGCAAATATTTTAGGCTCTATAGACCAAGCCACTCTTAGCCAACTTTTTAATTTAGGACTAAACATAGAACCTGGTACGGCAAGAACTCCAAATTGCTTACACTCATTATCTACGAAATCTATGGAATCAATTCCTAGAGGTAATTCAAATGCTCCAAACACTCCGTATGGGGGTTCATTCCAAGCAATACCCATTTTTTCCAACATTCGACCTAGCAGAGGGAGGTTTTTTTCTCTATAATGTTTCATCTTAATTATTGCTGAATCTAGTTTAGGGAATATCGAATCTGCAATTCTAAGGGTAGGGCTACCCATCATTCCTGAAAGGGTAAAAAATGCCCTTCTCGCCTGTTCGATAATCTCCTTTGAGGATATCAGCCACCCGAATCTAAGTGTACCCAAAGAGTAAACTTTAGTAAGCGAGTTTATCGAAATACAATGCTCTCCCAAACTATGGAATGGAGCATATGTCTCATGTTCTCTTTTAGTATCTAAGTATACTTCATCAGCTATGATGATGACATTATTTTCCTTACAAACTTTTACTATCCAATCCCTATCTTCAGGATGATAGTCCCATCCGGATGGATTTAGTATAGGTGTAATCATTAATATGGCTGAATCTTCGATAACTGGTAACCATTCTTTTTTGTCGATTCTCCAAGGTCCGAATTGCTCTTTTTGGAATCTTGTTACTTTACTTACAGGGTAGTTGAAGAGTTGAGGTACTTGAACAATTGGTGCGTAGCAAGGTGATTCTACTGCAATATTTTTTGTTTCTTTTCTACTAATGGCCATCGCTGCACAAATGGAAAGATGTAATGCTTGAGTTGCTCCATGACAAATAACAATATTTTCCACATCTACATTTTCTCTTTTAGCTACATGGATCCTTGGATCACTTAGCGAACCTAAGTGGTGATTGGCGATTTCATATATCGACTCATCCATAATCTCTTTGACGTCCCACTCATATTGCATCCCGCTGAATGACAAATTATACGGCCTATTTTCTTCTAAACGAGGTACATACCAATCTAAGTAACCAATTGTGGGAATCTTTGAATCCCCGCTTTGAGACCCGTAACTCGGCCAATAGTCCTCGGACATGTACACTGGTTATTGAGAAGGGTCATCAATTATTGGTAAGTCGAATTCACGATTTAAATGTTGATTCATACTAGAAATTAGATTTTCCATCAACACTTCAAAAGATATATCATATCCTAATCGTTTTAGAGATGTAGTGGTTTGAGCCTCAAGTCCACAACCAGATAATAGTTCAACTCTTGATTGAGGAGTGTCATAATTTATTGTTAATCCATGCCTTGAAGTCCACCTCAGGAATGATAAACCAATGCTCGATATCTTCTTCCCATCAACCCATACTCCTTGCATTCTTTTATCGATAGAAGAATCGATTTTACAAAGAGATAATGCAGCGATTATCCACCCTTCTAGTTTTGAAATTATTTGTGCTACAGAGTTTTCACCTTCCATATCCCATTTGAATACAGGATATGCTACTAATTGTCCTGGTCCGTGCCAAGTTAATCCACCGCCCCTATCGACAGGAACTGAGTGATAATCTGAAGGAGGTGTAATCCCATCATTTCTTGCTCGTGGACCAACTGTCACAACCTCAGGATGCTGTAAAAAGATCAGTGTATCAATGATTTCATCATCAATTCTTTTCTTTTGCAGACTTTTCATCAAATTGAGCGATTCCTCGTAAGGAGTTAATCCAAGGTTCATAATATGGACTTTACGAATCTCCGACATAAACATGCCAGAAGGCAACCAAACATGAAACTTCAGTTAGTCAAAGTCAAGATCTATCTTACTTCTATCCCTTTGCCCTTCGCGATATGCTTCAATCGCAGCCCGCGCAATAGCCTCTGGGTCATTTATTATCTGCTTGTCAATTTTATCACCATTGAACAAGTTATCGCCAACCATCACAGAATCATTTAGTGATAATGATTTATCTCCAGCCTCTATGTTTTGCTCAACAATTTGCTCCATACTCTTGGTAATCTCTTGAATACTTTCTAATTCGATTGTTTTCTCATCGAGTTCGGTCTCTAGACCTTTAACTTTATTTTTGGTCTCGTTCAATTCATGTCTAAGGAATGCAGCCTCTGCTTTAGCCGCTTCCATTTCTTTTGATAATGCTTCTAGAACATCATTTGCTGTTGCAGGTTCAGAAGATAATTCTCGAGTTCTGACTTCTTCTATTTTATTTGATTGCCTTCTTACATTAGGAGGTATAATAGAATCATCTTCACCTTCATATTCGGCGAAGAGATATCTGACAACCTTTTGGCAACCAATTGAATGTAAGAGTAGTAAAGAAATTATTAGAAATGCTTGAGCATCATGTTTAGATGTCATCTTATTGCCACGAGAATCTATTGATAACTCATTGAAGTAACTCCCAATACTCAGGAATGTCAGAATTAACATTAGCGAAGAAATCGCATACAATAGTATGATTATCCTTTCATTAGATTTGGTGGGCTTGGAAATTGGTATTGCATCAGGCAGTCTAATTCTACCTTCAATTACTCCGTTAGGGTCCATTGCTAATCTCCTTAGCATGGGACGTAATCTTTTTTCTGCTTCTTTCAAATTCTTTTTGTGACTATGTCTCCGACTTTCTCCACTATACAATCCGATTACCATTAAACAAGAACCAAACAAAAACCCAATCCAATAGTATGGCCCATTTGGTGAGAGAGTCATAGGCAATTCGCCCCCTACTTCAAAACCCATATCGGCATCGGCAGTGAAAAATTCTTCCCATTTAGTACATTTATGGCAATCATAATTAATATTTTCAACAGAATTATTCCACTCGGACAAAGCGATTAAACTAGTTGTACATAGTGTGAAAATAGCAGCACCAACAATAAACATCGATAGGAATCCGGGAGGTTTATTGAGAGGGTCTCGAGGGGGGTTTGAATAATATCTCTGATGTACCACAGTAGTAGTTGTGGTTCTATGTTGCTTTTTTGAACCTCCTGACCAAAAAACAAAAATCACAAATATGGTGAAAAATAAGATAAGAACCTGCCCATTAACCGACTGTATTTTCATCCCACTTCCCCTTGTTAGTATATTTGTTATAGTTTGTATTTAATACTCTTGTAAGAAATCAATATTGGCCAGAAGATCCAAAACCGCCTTTTCCTCTCTCTGTATCGCCAAGATTCTCATATTCTGTTTCTACTATTGTCACTTTAGGTACTGGAGCAAATAATAGTTGAGCAACTCTCTCACCTTTACTTACAGTAAAAGAATCTCCTTCTCCAATCCATGTCGCTAGTACCATAAGTTCGCCACGATAATCAGAATCGATTGTTCCAATACCGTTTGGCATTATCATACCTTTTTTCCCAAGTGAAGAGCGGCACCTTATCTGCCCTTCCCATCCTTCAGGGATAGCTACGGCAAGACCAGTTTTTATCATCGAACTCTTTCTTCTTTCAACTATTATTTCTTCAAGTGCATATAGGTCCCACCCTGCGGCTTGTGGTGAGCCTTGAGTGGGGAGTTTGGCGTCTTGTGAAAGTTTGGCAAATTCTATCGTTAGTTGTGCTCCCATTGATATTGGTAATTGAGTAAGGTTATTGACTATTATCTAAAGTATGAATTTACTTACTTGCATGCAGTGGAAACAAAGGCGCTTGAATTCTTATTCGATGTGGTAATGATACCTGTTATAATAGGTGATTTCCGGCTTGCATTGCCCCAGTTTCCAATCCTTGATAAATGTCCGAAAACCTGCTCTTCCTAAGGAACTAAGGGGGGTATCATTATACACCCTATCGAACGAGAAGAAACTCCGGCGCAATTGGAGAAGTGAGGTGACAGATATGGTAATAGAACATAGTTTAAAAGGGCCGGATGATAATGAGATAGACCTATCGATGGAGCATATTGAACCTATGCTCCAAGAGAACATGAATCGCTTCGTTCTATTCCCTATCGAGCACAATGAGATTTGGGAAATGTACAAACTCCATGCAGCAGCATTTTGGACTGCGGAAGAAATCGATTTAGCAGAAGATGCTAAAGATTGGAAAAAGCTTAATGATAACGAGAGGCATTTCCTAAAACACGTCTTAGCATTCTTTGCGGCAAGCGACGGAATTGTCAATGAAAATTTGGTGACGAATTTCGCCGATGAAGTGCAATGGGCTGAAGCGCGTTGTTTCTATGGGTTCCAAATAATGATGGAGAATATTCATGCTGAAACATATTCTTTACTAATTGATACATACATTACCGACCCAGCAGAAAAAGACCATTTGTTCAATGCGCTGGAAACAGTACCTTCTGTTAAGAAGAAAGGTACTTGGGCACTAAAGTGGCTCTCTAGGAAGAAAGGCACATTCGCTCAAAGACTTGTAGCATTTGCAGCAGTCGAAGGAATATTCTTCTCAGGTTCATTCTGTGCAATCTTTTGGTTGAAGAAAAGAGGATTGATGCCAGGCCTAACATTTTCAAATGAATTAATCTCAAGAGATGAAGGGCTTCACTGTGACTTTGCTTGTTTACTACACAATCAATTAAACCGTGGGGCTGGAGAAAATATCATTCATAGAATTATTTCTGAGGCTGTTGAAATAGAAACAGAGTTTGTCACCAGTGCACTACCTGTCGAGTTAATAGGAATGAATGCAGGCTTGATGAGACAATATATCGAGTTTGTAGCAGACCGCTTGTTGATCTCACTGGGTGCTTCAAAATTATACGATGTAACCAATCCATTCCCATGGATGGAAATGATTTCAATGCAAGGAAAAACTAATTTCTTTGAGAAGAGAGTTGGCGAATACCAAAAGTCTGGTGTTAAGGATGGAGCAACTCTAGGAAGTGTCCAACAACGCTTCTCTGTAGACGAAGACTTTTGAACCGTACGCGATGGAATGGAAATACTGCGCAATTTAACAACACAATGGAGATGACAAAAATGACAATGCAAGTAGTAAATCGAAAAGGAGAAAAAGAAGACGTTAGATTCGATGCTATTCTAGAGAAATTGTCAAGTCTTACAGAAGGGTTAGACCCTAATTGGATAGACCCAGCTCACCTGACTAAATTAACAATTGAAGGATTATATGATGGAGTTTCAACCCGTGAGTTAGATCAGTTGGCAGCAGAAACAGCCGCTTCACTTGCATCTCACCACCCGGATTATAGTAGATTAGCGGCAAGAATTTGTGTAGATGACTTACATCGTTCCACAAAAGAATTATTCACAGATGTTGTCCGTGACCTAAGGGAATTCATTGACCCGGAATCAAAGAAACACGCTCCGTTGATTTCAGAAGAGGTATTTGAAGTAATAATGAATAATGCAGATGTGCTAAATAGCCACATCGATTATACTCGCGATTATAATTATGATTACTTTGGATTTAAGACTCTAGAACGGTCATATTTACTAAAGTTAAATGGCGAAGTAGCAGAGCGACCTCAACACATGCTAATGCGTGTATCTGTTGGAATCCATCACGGTAATATCGAAAAGGCATTACATACTTATGATTTGATGAGCCAAGGATATTTCACTCATGCAACTCCTACTTTGTTCAACTCTGGAACACCGACACCACAGATGTCTTCATGTTTCCTTCTGACCATGCAAGATGACTCTCTAGTGGGTATTTATGATACATTGAAGCAATGTGCTCTAATTTCCAAGTCTGCTGGTGGAATTGGATTATCTATTCACCATGTTAGGTCCAAGGGTTCTTACATCAAAGGTACAAATGGAGAAAGCAATGGTATTGTTCCAATGCTACGTGTATTCAACGACACAGCAAGGTATGTTGACCAAGGCGGTGGCAAGAGAAAAGGTTCAATCGCAATTTACTTGGAACCATGGCATCCAGATATTCTTGCATTCTTAGACCTAAGAAAGAATCACGGTAAGGAAGAACTTAGAGCGAGAGATTTATTCTACGCTCTTTGGACTCCAGACTTGTTCATGGAAAGAGTTGAACAGAATGCTGATTGGTCATTTTTCTGTCCTAATGAGTGCCCTGGTCTTCAAGATGCCTATGGTGAAGAATTCAAGAAACTGTATGAATCATATGAAGCTCAAGGACTAGCAAGAGAAACAATTCCTGCTAGAACAGTTTGGGATAAAGTGGTAGAATCCCAAATTGAAACTGGAACTCCATACATGCTTTACAAAGATGCAGCAAATACAAAATCTAATCAAAAGAACTTGGGTACTATTCGTTCTTCTAATCTTTGTACAGAGATCATGGAATATACTGCTAAGGATGAAGTTGCGGTCTGTAATCTTGCATCAATCGCTCTTCCTAAGTTTGTTGATGAAGAAAAGGGTATGTTTGACCATCAACTCTTATACGATGTAACATATCATGCTACAGGAAATCTAAACAGAGTCATCGATGTCAATTATTATCCAGTTGAGGAAGCTAGAAATTCCAATATGCGTCATCGTCCTATTGGTCTTGGAGTACAAGGGCTGGCAGATACATTTGCAATGCTTGGACTTTCTTTTGAAAGCCCAGAAGCCAAGGTGCTAAACAAAGAGATCTTTGAAACACTTTACTTCGCTTCATGTACAGCATCAAAAGATGCAGCAATTGCAGAAGGCGCATATTCTACTTTCGAAGGTTCTCCAGCAAGCGAAGGTCTTCTACAGTTTGACTTGTGGGATATGAATGAGCACAGCGGAAGATGGGATTGGGATTCACTAAAATCTGAAATCGTCGATAACGGAATGAGAAATTCACTATTACTAGCACCCATGCCAACTGCTTCTACATCACAGATATTAGGAAATAATGAATGTTTTGAAGCATTTACTTCTAATCTATATGTGCGTAGAACTTTATCTGGTGAATTCATCGTACCGAATAGACATCTAATCAAGGATTTGATTAAACTTGGAATTTGGAGTTTAGAAATGAAAGACGAAATTCTTCGTCATAAGGGTTCAATTCAGGATATCGAAGGAATCCCCCATAATATCAAAGAATTGTATAAGACTACTTGGGAAATTAAGCAAAAGCACGTCATTGATATGGCTGCTGATAGAGGTGCTTACATTGACCAAAGTCAATCGATGAATATTCATATGATGGATGCAAATGCGGCTAAGGTCACTTCTAT
>TARA_B110000444_G_scaffold126931_1_pt1 | contig 11547 bp, 9 predicted proteins | sample TARA_B110000444 | Tara Oceans TARA_B110000444 (sample SAMEA4398370) | marine metagenome | biome: Polar Biome; feature: [SRF] surface water layer (ENVO:00010504); material: water (ENVO:00002006), including particulate matter (ENVO:01000060) such as... | depth 5 m | reverse complement strand
ATGCAAAACGGTGTCAGCGGATGGTATGCAAGATTAGATCGATGTCTAAATGACCGAGCAGAGCAAATCAATATTTGGCTGGCTGCGTGGGAAGAATCCCTCAAAACCCACCAACCAATTGCTGCTTTGTTACCTAAAGACTGGCCGACCCTTCCTGCAAATCTATTGACTGACCCTGGACATGTCCTCGACCATCTTCTTGCCCGTCACGATGCTGAATCTGATGGTCGCTCTCCTCGTGGAGCGCACCCAACGCCTCCTCGTCTTGCAGATTCTGTTATTACATCAGAAATGCTTGATACAACAATTCAGCCAAAGGTCAAGAAACAAACAACAAACATGCACCTTGCAGACTTACCTCCTGGATTCCAGAAGCACATTAAGAAGCTGAATTTCCCTCCTGCCGAAGAGGAAGTTACGCTCGACAGTGATGCTCTTGAAGCAGTTGAACGGGGCGAAAGAACCAGCAGTGGAATCCCTCTCCCATTCTCAGACATGTCTTGTGGCGGCGGTATTTTCCACGCACGTATGCTTCGAAAGCACAGTGAGTTGTTCGAAGGACAAGATGCTGAATTGAAGAAGGAAGACACGCTACGTTTGTTCCGTGGATTCCAATTAATCGATGTTGATTCACTCGTCGTTGAATCAACCAAGAAACGCCTTCTGCTAGAATCGATTCGATTAGACCTCGTATCCATGAGTGGAGAACAAGAAGGAAAGGTTGCCCGAAAAGATGTTGAGAAAATCCTTGAAGAAAACGTCGTTTGTTCCGATGCCCTCCAACATGATTGGCCATGGACTCAATCTCCCCGCCTGATAATTGCAAATCCTCCTTGGTTGAGGATTAAAGATCGTTTCAGAGGTATGGAAGACGGTTCTCAACGCAGAAAGGATCTTAGCGAAACACTAAGGAATCTGAAGAACGATGATGGCCCACGATTCTCAACAATGAGGGGAAATGTCAACCTCTACAGACTCTTCATCGAACGCGGAATGCAAATCCTCAGCGAAACCGGTCAAATGCGAGTTGTTGCCCCAGATAGTTTGCTTCGTGAACAATCATCTCACCCGCTGAGAAAATTATTGGTTGAGAAGCATTCGTGGAGAGAAGTATGGGCAATTGAAGAAGCAAACCTCCTCTTCCCTGGTATGACGCAAGGCGTTGCCATATTGGGCATCTCTTCAACTCCTCATGGTACTGAAACACTCAATGTAATCGGTCCCGTAACACGCTCCGATCTGCGAAGAGATGGTGCTGGTTTGTCTTCACGTGTACCGTCATTCAGCCTTCCAAGGACTCGATGGGTTCAATGGGCTCGCAATACATGGGCTGTTCCAAGACTTCCACGTGACCAAATTGAACGCAAGCACATCCTCAGTATTCTCGACAACATGTCTGAATTACCACGTCTTGGTGATCGTGATCACTGGCTTGCGACTCAAGAGCAAACGGTCAAGGTACGCGTTGGAGAAATTGATCAAACCGCTCATTCAAGCAACATCACCAGCTGGGACAAAGCAAGAGCTTCACGCCCATTCATTCGTGGAGTTCACTTCACAGAAGATGAAGATGGTTCTGTTTACATCCGCCATCCTGCATTCCGTAAGGACATCCCTTCTCGTGCTAATGAGCGCCAACTTGCTATGTGGTCAGGAATAACTGAAATTCAATCATATGGGCCACGTCTTGCATGTCAAGCCATCGTTAATGCTCATCAGGAACGAAGACTTCGCTGGGCTGTTATTCCAAAGGGATGTATCCTTGGGAATAGCGTAAACCATATCGAGATGAACCAAGCCATTCTCAACCGCCTTACTGCAACAAAAGGAAATCTCGAAAATGCTCTCGAGTGGATGTGTCAGCAACTCAATCAACGAGATCTTGATGATTGGGCAAAGGCATGGTCTGCAAACAATAACGTAAACAATTACGAATTAGAGATGCTTCCACTTCAATTAGACGCGGTCAAAGAAGTGTCTGGAATCATGATGGAATGATTGATGGTGTATTCAGAGTCTCAAGCAAACAGACCAATTGGAATTCAACCAATACGATGTTTTATATCACGAACCCCGCCACAAAAGAATGCGTAAGCAATCATAGGAGAGTCACGTATGGGCATTCATCCTAAGATTGGCATCACTGGTTTACCAAGAAGTGGTAAATCTGCAGTTATGGAAAAGGTATTGTCCATGCTCAAAGAAGAGCGAACCCGTGAACTTGCTGCAAGAAATTCTGGGGTTGAAACTGAAATTATTGGCGGTATTTGTACCGAACCAATCCTCGAAGGAAGTGAACGCTTAGGCTACAGTGTTCGCAACATCGTAACAGGTGAAACCGCAACGATTGCTCACAAGGAAATCGATTCAAGGTTGCGTGTTCTCGGATACGGACTTGATACTGAAGGCCTCGAAAAAGTGGCAGTACCTGCTATTGAATTCGCCATCGAACATTGTGAAGTGATCGTTATTGATGAGATCGGAAAGTTCGCCGTTGAGTCAGAAGCCTTCGTCAATGCTGTACGAAGTGCTCTTGAAGTTGACAAACCAACACTACTAACCCTTCACAAGAAGAGCCGCCACCCATTGTTACAGGACATTCGACGTCGTGACGATGGGCGTATTCTCGAAGTGACTCCGGTCAACAGAGCCCTACTACCTTACAAGATTCACAAGTTGATGCGTGAGACCTACTGATTGCGCTGGATTCATACAGACAACGCTCTTGGTTACCACCATGACGCCAGCAGAACGTGCCAAGAAACTTCTCTTGGGAACTGGATTGTGCCTGGTATTCGTTTTTGCAATCGGACTTTCGAACGATCGATTCACTCTCACCTCATTGGATGCAGGGTGGCTCTTTCTCATCTTTGGGATGGGTATGATTGGCCTTAGTTTTACAAAGGGAAGTTTCTCCTCTCAGTTTCCAGATGAGTCCGATGAAGAGATGACGGATAGGGTCCATGATGATGTTACTGAAACAAAGCGAGAAGCAGACGTTGGAGATGCTTGGGCATCATTAGAACATAATGTTCTGACAAACGAATTGAGTGAATCTGAATAGGCAAAAGCGGTTGATTCATACCCTACCTCTGCTTGGCGTAGAATGGTAAGACTATGAGTGAAATTCCTGCTGAGTTATATTACACAAAAGAACATGAATGGATTCGAATGGATGGAGACATTGCTACAATCGGAATTACTGATCACGCACAAGATGCTTTGACGGACATCGTATACATTGAACTTCCAGAAGAAGGAGATGTTGTTGACGACATGGGTGAATTCGCTATTGTTGAATCCGTAAAATCAGCATCTCCTATCTTTGCACCACTTGCAGGAGAACTTACTGCAGTAAACATCGAACTGGAGGATGCTCCAGAACTCATGAATACCAGCCCATATGGAGATGGTTGGATTGTTCAGATGCGCTTGTCAAACCCAGATGCTGTATCTGGACTCATGTCTGCTGATGATTACCGCAGTATGATTGGCGAGTGAATACATTGCCAGAACCGACTCGGCTTACGTTGTATGTCGATGGGTCGTGTGACGGAAACCAAAATGTCGATGCTGAAACACTGGCAGGTTGGGGCTTTGTCGTAATCGTGGGTGATTCTGGCCTAGGACGCGGTAGTGGAGATCTCGTAACAGAAAAAAATGGTCCTGTGGTCACTTCACCATCTGAAGCTGAATTTATTGGAGCTGAAGTCGGATCAAATAATACCGCTGAACTTTCAGGTTTTTTTGCGGCTCTTCGTTGGCTTCTTACAGAAGAAAATGACGACCCTGTTCGTATTCGTGCAGATAGCCAATACGCTGGAAACATCGCAGCTGGGGCCTGGAAGGCAAAAGCAAATCGGGAACTTGCAGCACGTGTCCAAACATTATGGAACGAAGTTGCGTCAATGAGAGATTTGTCTTGGGATCATGTTCGAGCTCATCGTGGACACCGTTGGAATGAGCGAGCCGACCATCTAGCAAAACGAGCGATGCGACGAGAACGCCCTGAGCCACTTACATTCTGGAAACCCGGTCAGGATTGATTGAGGCGTTGCCTCAACCATGCAGTCAGTTGATCGCCATACTCTGGACGACGTAATGCGTGGTCGATTTGAGATGTTAGCCATACAAATGGCATTCCTGAATCATACCAAGAAACTGTTGAATCTAAGACATGAGCGCGAAGGTTACCTTCATTCATCCAATGTTCTAGAATTGCAATTGATTGCAATTCCCCGTGTTCCTCGGTCGAATATTGATCAAGCAACATTGGGAAATCCTCTGTAAAGATATAACGTCCACAAAAGGCAAGACTCGAAGGTGCATCTTCTTTGTTCGGTTTTTCAACAATTGATTGGACTCGATCGCCATCGAGTGAAACAATCCCATACTGATGTACTGCATCATATCCAACGTCGTAAACAGAGCCGCATGCACTTCCTGTTTCTTGGTGCATCGAAACCAATTCTTTGGAAACTGTGGATGGTTCAAAGGACGAAAGTGCAGCATGATTGGATGTAAGGACATTATCTCCAAGAAGAACAAGAAACGGTCCAGAGATGGATGATGAAGCCATAGAGATAGCGTGAGCAAGCCCTAATTGTTCGTGTTGATAATGAACAAAATATTCTGCATCACCTATTGGGTTAAGCAAGGATTCATCGTTTGAAAATGAGGGGAACTTCGTATTACTATTTTCAAGAAGTGAAGAGAAATCTTTTGCTGGTGAAGTAATGATATGAATTCGATTACAACCTGCTGCACGTGCCTCGAGTATGAGGTGATGCATAACTGGAACATCGACAAGCGGGAGCATTTCTTTTGCTACATAGCCGCTAACTGGTAACATTCGCGTACCCATTCCTGCGGCCACGATGACAGCATCCAGAACTCTGCCCATGTACAGGCTTGAAAGCGACAGGATATCAAGCGTGTTCTTCGTCGAAGGTCTATGGCAGTGGAACGAAAGCATCTGCTTCTAGCAGCTGGTTGTTTGCTTCTTTCGTTCTCGTTCTTCGACTTTCTACCCGCTGGTCCTTGGCTTGATGCTTCCTTTTCGAGAGGAATGAGTGGTCTTTTTGGACTCATTCTAATCTACCTTTACTGGTATGAACTAACGTTTGGAGAACTGGGTGTTATTCCTGCGATTGCAAAATGGAACAATCCGGAAGTATCTTGGAAACATGTCCTCTTGACAGGAATTTGTTTCCTCTTTTCTTCTTGGTTGTTTGGAAACACTTCAGCTGGCGATTCTTTACCAGTTCCAGCACCACTCATTCTAGCATTGATCGGCTTGCTCACAATCTTTACTGGAATATATGCATACCTCATCACTCAAGGACCCTTAAGCGAAGAGGAATGATCATTCTTCTTCGAGGAAGAGTTTCTTATCCGGCCTTCTTTGGACTTGAAGAAATACGATGTAAGCAGCCATAAGTGAGATCATAATGAGCAGGAATGGCGATATTGCTTGTTCTTCCGATGAGGATTTGTTCTCTTCTGCTACAGTTTGGTTTTCCGCATCAACAGGTTCGCTCAAGTCAACAACATTCCAATCAATTCCAACTCGAACAATATCAATTTCACCGTTCGCATTTGTTGATTCTATGTGGATTAATTTGACTGGGTAATCTACTGCTATTGTCAAAATATCATCTGATGTTGTTGCTCCGTACCAGAAGGGATCATCGTTAAGCGCATTTGTCCAGCGAAAGGTGGAGCCGTTTTGCTCTGAAGAGAATGAAAATTCATGCGTCGAATTTGTTTGGGATGAAAGCGTCACCCAGTCTCCATTGTTAATTGTTCGATTGGATTCTAGCAGCGTAATTCCAAATGTAGGCAACTCTATTTTCTCTTCATCAGATGTTTCTTCCTGATTAGTTTCAACGGTTGATGCGAATTGTGGAAAGAGATAGAACGCATTGGTATTTGCTTCAATTCTATCATCGATATGGGTGTTACTCGAAGAGCCCCATGCCCCTTCTAACGTTAGAGCATACCAAGAGGGTTCAACTTGATCAACTGAATAATGGAATTCACCTTCCGCAGGGTTGAGTCTCAAAACCTCAGTCCATTCTACTGAAAGGTCTGGTGTTGTAAGTGCGGATTTCCACAAAACCGCATCCCCTGACATGAAGAGCGGGTGAATATCCCACGATATGAAAAGTGTCGTGGAGTTTTGTACTTCAACATTCATCGAAGTGATTGAGATGGGAAGCATTCGTTCTAGAATCGGCCCCACCGTCCCTGATACTTCGAAATTATCCGTTTGCGCGTTGCCGGAATTATCAACCAAACCGAGAGCATAATAGGATGCTGCCATCCAATCAGATGGTAATTGATGAATGAATTCAACCGAATCAGTAGGTAATTCTGCTAGGATTGCTACGTTCTCTTGTGTGACAGATGCGATTGGATTAGTGGAATGATATATTCGAATCGATGAAACGTCCTTTTGAGTTACTTTTGACCATTGCAACACCGTATTGGAATCATCAAGATCATGTTCTGCCAGAAGGGTTCCTGAATAAATCGGAACTTGATTATCCTCAACTACAGGGGCAAGAAGGCTATTTCCACTATAGAGGCGGGTATCTTCTGAAGCGGGATAACAAATTTCGTCAATACAATAAGGTGGATAGAGGCATGTTAGAGTGTAGTAAACAGATTGTTCAACAGACTCACTGGACCAGTCCAGCGAGTATTCAGAAGCAGTCGGAGGGATTGTATTGGTTACAATCGTCTTCTGCATCCCGTTCCATGTTGATTTTGTAGCAGGTTCGTCATGCTGGTAAAGGGTATAATTATAATTTGAACCTGAACAAGCAGGACGCCATGAAAAATGGGTACTTTGATTGGATATTTCATACTCTGCAGTAAGATCCTGCGGGGATTGAATTTGGGCTGTGTCCTCTACATGGCCGGGTGGAGTTTGCGATACTCCTAAGTTGACTGCGTCAGTTACAGTGCCATCTCGAAGAATAGTTAGGATGGCATAATGAATGAAACGTTGGTTAAAGCTCCCTGGAGGAGGATCGTATTGCAAAACATGCGCCTTTCCGGAGCATTCTTCATTCAAATCAGTCGCATAGCATGCAGGGATATCTGAGGCAATCATCGTCAATTCTCGTTGAAATCCTGGTTGAAACATTGTTTCAGAACGATGAACTTCATACGTAGCCATTTTTAATTCGTCTAACAATTGTCCATCTGTTGATTGAATGTTTCTCCAAGTAATGTATGAAATTTCCATATCTGGTAAATATTGAACATTGATGTCTCTGGCTTCCAGAGTGGAATCAGTTTGTTCCGAAGCTGTCCCAACTGGTAGCGTCACAACCAAGAGGAAGGATACAAACCAGATTTTTAGGTTCATGGTTAGGTGTATGTTGTTGGACATATGAGGGTGTCGCAGTATTGTGAAAACACTAATCGAGATATCCTAAGGTATCATCGAGCATATCCAAAGCGTCATTGAGATCAGGTAACTCTGTTGGTTCTTCACCTGAACTAACATGTGTTTCAGAGAGTATTTCGATTGGTTCAGGTACTTCACTCTCACCAGCAAGCCACTCTCTCCACAGAGTACTGCGCTCATCACGACGAGCATCCATAGAATCCCAAAGTGCTTGTAGTCGATCTTCCCTGAGGAGTGGAATATGCTTAGATAATCGTATTGGGTCAATCTCATCCATTCGCATCAACAATTCTCGAAGACGGATTTGAACGACTTCGTCACCATCATTCCAAAGAGATGGAATGAGTTTCCGTTCATCTTCAGGGAATTGCTGCACATAGTCTCGTAAACTGATGACGATGTTTCTTCGGACAATAGAAGAATTGTGTTCGTGGAGTTCTTGAAGGCGGTCTGCCCAGGCGTTTTCATCAAGGAATTTTAAATCCCCGACAGTTGCTGATGCTGCTGCAAGAACGCTTTCATCTTCATCTTGAAGCATAGAATCCAAGAACGGCACTGCATCCCAGCCTACGCGTCTAAACAAGCGGGTTAGAACATCTGCCATTGAACGTCGAAGGAGTAATTCTTTCCTTGCGTGGAGTGCTTTAGCGATTGCTAAGCCGCGCTCTTGATCGTTCTCGACCAGTTTTGCGAGGCACATAACAACCTTTGAAGCAACTTCTTCATGCTCATCATTTGCTCTTCTTTCAAGAAGTTCAAACAAGCCGAGAGGTTCGATTAATGCTGGTCTTTCCAAGAGTAATCGCACCCATTCCATCAAAAGGAGCCGGCGTTCAAGAACGTCGTTCTCAAGTTGATCGAGAAGCCAACGTGCAGCATCAACGCCAGCATCGTGGGCAATAACAGAGGTTGTTCTTGGTACAACTGCATGAGGATTCCAGCCTAAGTTCTGTGGACCATCCTCGGGTTGAGTATGCCAAGTTCCAGGCCGTTCAGCAAGTGCTACCGATTCGATGAGGTGATAGCCTTGATGAATTGGTTGTCCATAAGGAACAGTTGCTAATCCATTGATAAGAGCAATTGCAAGCCACCATCGGTCAGTATTCGGAGCAGATGTGTCAAAGGCTTGTGCAAGCCAATCAGTAGCGATACAGAACAACATACGTTGAGAAACATCGTTGGTCCGACGGCCAAGCCACTTTTGATGTATTTCAAATGGGTCATCGCTCAAATTCATTCGATGTGGAACAATCAAATCTACGATTGTTACAAGATGACGATCAAACATCCCTACATCTGCATGGAGCATTGACAAACCTTGAGAGATGAGATCCTGATCTCGCTCAGGCATTCGAACAGGGAAATCAGGATCCGTTATTGGCGGATTAGGAAGTGGCCAATTCAGTGTCCCACGTTCCAATGCTTCAACCATTTGCGTAGCAACCACTTCAAATGTGGCTTCCGCAATGATATCCCGACTCTTACTCATCGAGAAACCTCTTCTTATCAGATATCAAGTTCGATGTTCAGATTCTGAATCAATTCCTTGTATCGGTTTCGAATCGTAACCTCAGTAACACCAGCAACTTCAGCCACTTCACGTTGAGTTCTACGCTTTCCACATAGAACGGAAGCGATGTAAATAATCGATGCAGCGATGCCTGTTGGCCCACGGCCGCTTGTCAATTCCTTTTCTTGAGCTGCCTTGATCAATTCGTACGCCTTAGCTTCAACTTCGGAATCAAGACCAAGTCCAGAGCAGAATCTTGAGATGTAATCTTCAGGACCAGTTGGCATGATTTTCATCTTGAGTTCACGTACCATGAAACGGTAGGTTCGACCAATTTCTTTACGGCCTGTTCGAGATGCTTGTCCGATTTCATCGAGTGTTCTTGGAACACCACATTGCCTGCACGCAGCATAGAGAGATGCTGCAGCGACTCCTTCGATTGATCTTCCACGAATGAGTCTCTTATCGACTGCTTTCTTGTAATTGACGGCTGCTGCTTCACGAACAGTCTTAGGAAGTTCGAGACGGCTTGCCATTCGGTCAAGCTCAGCAAGAGCCATTGCAAGGTTACGCTCTGTTGCGTTACTTACACGGCTTCGCTTCTGCCACTTACGCATTCGATAGAATTGAGAACGGTAACGAGAGTTGATGGTCTTTCCAGAGTAATCTTTGTTTTGCCAATCAATGTCTGTCGACAGACCTTTGTCGTGGAGCATGACGGTCATTGGTGCACCGGTACGTGCTCTTTGGTCTCCTTGTTCTGGAGAGAAAACACGCCATTCAGCACCTTGATCGATAACGTTGTCTTCGAGTACAAGACCACAGTCATCACAGGTTACTTCCCCACGGGTTTCGTCTCGCGTTAGGCTTCTGCTGCCGCATTCTGGGCACTTTACAATATCTTCAACTTGCTGATCATCCATGGTATCCACCTCGTATGTAGATTTAGAAACAGTTATTTGAACGATTGGAATGGGTTTTTTAAACCTTTCCCTCTAGTACTTTTTCGTTTGAGAGGCGTAAGCAACGAATTGGTTAAACACCAAAGCCTTCTGAGAAGATTTGGGGATGACATGGCAGGGATGGCAAGTGAAGTTTCTCTAACAGCCGGAAAGAGAATTCTATTCCTTACCAAGGATCTCGATCTTATCCGTAAACAGTTGTACGAGGGGTTAAATCTTCGAATGGAAGATTTGGATATCGGAGATCTTCTTGACGATATCAACACAGATGTGATGACGCCCGCTTGGGTATGTTTTGATCACGATCCTGCAATGATCGCTAAAAATGCATATGCGGGTCTCATGCAAAATGGCATCCGCGTATTCAATGAAGATGCGTTGATTGATGGTGGATTTGAAGTCATCGTATCAGGACAACGAAAGGGCACTGGGTCTAGTCGGGAAACTGCTGCTCAATGCGAACGCTGGGCAGGTATTCGAATTGTAATTGCTGCCTCCTTTGCACCGATTCATGAACGAAACAACATCAACCTTGGACAATTAATGGGTGACCATGAGATGCTCAAGCGATTACAAAATGGGGAGACGCTTCAATTGGAGGAATTCACACAACAATACGATGAAGTAACTGCACTTATCCTTGAATCTGGAGGATTATTTGAATTCTCTAAGCAGTTGAAAGATGGTAGGCTCTCTCTGCCAGAATTATCAAGTGAACAACGACCTATGACCATGGCAGAAAAAATCATTGCTCGAAATCTCGTTGGCCAACCTGAAGGTGCATGTGTCCAACCGCAGGACCCTGTTATTGCTCAAGTTCAAGGCGGCTATTCTCATGAATTCACCACCGCCCAAGTGCATACATTCCTCCAAGAAACATACGGCGATGAGTATCAGCTCATGAATCCGAAGAAGTTCGGTGTCTTTGAAGACCACTTGTTATATGCCCATCACAATCCAAAATTTGTTCCATTTATGGATAAGGTCGAAACTCTGAGAAGACTACAAAACGAATTCCAAAAGCATACTGGGGTTCGAGATTATTCTGCTGTCGATGGCGTATCACCAGGAATTTGCCATCAGGTTGCCCGCGAAGAATTCATCGAAGTCTCGGATTTCATCCAAGCTACGGATTCCCACACCTGTATGGGTGGCGCATCGAATGCGTTGACTTGGGGTGTTGGAGCTACCGAATATGCAAATCTCGTATCTGCAGGTTTTACGTTTGTTAAAGTTCCAGAATCAATCCGCTTCGAATTTTCAGGATCATTAAACGATGGTTGCACCGCAAAGGACGTTATCCTCTTTATTCTCGCAGACCATGCTCGAAAAGAACTGACATTAAACCGCTCAATGGAATTTGGAGGGCCTGGCCTGAACTCTCTTTCAGCAGATGAACGAGCAACGTTGTGCAACATGGCTACTGAATGCTCGGCAAGAACTGGGATTTGTGAAGCGGATGATGTTCTGTTCAATTGGATGGAAATGCGAATGCCTCACCTCAATATGATTCAACAGAGACAGCGAGCAGTAGCTCCTGATGAAGGAGCTGTGTATCACGGTGGAGTCCACCATATCGACCTCTCTTCTATCCGCCCAATGGTTGCACACCCTGGAAATCCAGACGAGGGAATCCCGAGTGATCCGACGAACGG
>TARA_B110000444_G_scaffold105635_1_pt1 | contig 11554 bp, 9 predicted proteins | sample TARA_B110000444 | Tara Oceans TARA_B110000444 (sample SAMEA4398370) | marine metagenome | biome: Polar Biome; feature: [SRF] surface water layer (ENVO:00010504); material: water (ENVO:00002006), including particulate matter (ENVO:01000060) such as... | depth 5 m | reverse complement strand
ATCTAATACAGCCCCCCGCAATTTATTCTCGTTTAAAGCTCGCACTAAAGCTTCTTCATCTATGATTTCCCCCCTTGCAATATTAACTATAACAGCATCTCGTTTCATAGCCCCAAAGGCCTCGTAACTGATTAACTTCTCGGTTTCGGGTGTCCATTGACAGCAAACAGCAACATAGTCACTTTCTGGAAGTATCTTGAGTAATTCTTCAGGTTTATATATTTCATCAAAATCATCGCTGACATCATCTGATTTGCGCCGTGTTCCGATAACTTTCATCCCGACAGCAGCACATAGCCGCCCAACTTTTTTTCCAATCCCACCAGCACCGATTATACAGATAGTTTTTCCAGAAAGTTGTACGGGTTGATATTTTGAGGCCTCAAATTTATTATTCTCTTTTTCCAATTTAGAAATATTTATACCTTTTGCAAAGTGAAGCATGCCCGCCAGAGTATATTCGGCAATTGGCAAATTATGCGCGTAACCACGTGAAGACGTTACTATAATATCTGATTTCCAAAGATCTCCTCGCAACATATTAGAACTACCAGCTGGTCGTTGATGGACCCATTTTAAGTTCGGCGATCTTGCTTTAATATCTAGAGGGAAAGGAAAACCGACAAGCATGATGTTAGACCACGTCATTAATTCATCACGTTCTGCTTTAGAGCTTAAGCCTTTAGAATTAGATGTTAAGTACCGATCACATGTAAATTTTGGCCAGCTATCCCTAATCTCATCATCAAACCATCCAGGTGCCATTTTAAGGTTTATTGAGGGATTTATTGCCTTTATTTGATCTTTTATTTCTGATGGTAGACTTGTCAAACAAAGTACATTTAAGGTCACGAAGCTAACTCCCATGCTAGTGGTGCTGCGATGTTAATATCAGTAGCGATATCAATCACTACTGGTTTGTTCATTCTAAATGCTTTTTTTAATGCAGGTTTGATCTCGCCTGCTACTTCTACTCTGATACCTATCGCACCCATATTCTCTGCTATCGCGGCAAAATTGGTTTTGTTTTGAACCCAAAGTTCATCAGATTTTTGAGTTGGGTTACCATCGTAAAGGCCTATGGTACTCCGAAGTGCTTGGTTGCCCGAGTTATTATTATTAATGATTGTGATTGTATTAATGCCGCATCGAACAGCGGTCTCTACTTCTGCCATATGGTACCAAAACCCGAGGTCGCCCATAAAACAAACTACTGGTCTATCAGGCGCCCCACATTTAGCCCCAATAGCCGCAGGAAAGGCCCAACCTAGATGGCCAGCGCTTCTGATATAACTCTGATCAGGATATCTTTGTTCAAACATACCCCCCATCCACATACCTGAGTGCCCTGTATCTACAACGACAACGGCATTTTCTGGCATTGCTTCTGATAATTCAAAAACAATTCTTTCTGGACGAATGGGAAACGCATCGGATTTATACAAATCTAAAAATTCTTTTTGGTATGCTGTTCGAATTTGAGTAACTTGTTTGATCCAATCAGCACGATCATTAGGAATTTGGACATTCAGTTCATTCATATGCTCGAGAACTGTTCTGGCATCGCCGACTATGGAGACATCGGTAGGGTAATTTCGTCCGTTTACTCCAGGGTCAATATCAATTTGAATGACAGATGTTCCTTTGGCAGGGATAGTCCAAAAGTGAGTTGTCATTCCTCCGGCTCTGGTGCCAATAAAGATTACGAGATCTGCTTTTGCGACTACTTCATTAGCAGAGCGTCTTGAGTATGTACCAACTACGCCTACGGATAGAGGATTGCTTTCTAAAATAGCATCTTTCGCTGTTAAAGATGTGGCTACCGGGATCTGTAAAGACTCAGCTAATTTTTGAAGCGCGTCATAAGCACCAGAATTTTTTGTCCCTGCTCCTGCAACGATCACTGGGCGATGTGCCTGCGATATTCTATCCGCTGCTGCTCTAACTTTATTTAAGTCAGGGTGAGGACGATCTGGGGGGACTTTTCCATACCGTGCCTCCGTGACTTCATCATAATCTATTTCAGCATTTTCTATTGCTTGACCAGTATTCCCTGCGAGTTGAAGGTGTACTGGGCCAGGACTCCCTGTTGTGGCCATTCTGAAGGCTTGCCTAACCATATCAGGAAGACGCTTAGGATCATCTATTACACTATTCAATTTTGTATATGGTGCAAAGGCAGGCATATCGTCTACTTCTTGGTACGCCCATCGATCTCTGTGATTAGACTCTCGTCCACCTGTCAGTGCTATCACTGGCACTTTAGCTAAATGTGCATCTCTCAGACCGGCACATAAGTTCAGGGCACCAACAATCTGCGCCATACAAACACCCGGTCGTCCGGTCACTCTTGCATACCCATCGGCCATGTAAGCCGCACCAGCCTCAGAATGGGCGTGAATGCGTTCAATGGAAGTACGACGTTCCACTTCTCTTAACATTCTTCGCAGTACAGCCGGTAAGTAAAAAATATGAGTGACCCCATAACTTTCAAGCATATCTGCAAGTGTTGCCGCTGCAGTCTGACGTTTCATATTTTGTTCCTCTTTGCTATGTAAATTAATTAGTAACGATCAAAGAACTTTTGTATGACTTCCGGATCATTCGATATAGTCAACGCCAGCATCGTTAATACTCGCGCTTTTTGTGGATTGAGATTATCTGCTGCAATAATACCAGAGTCGATCATTGACTGTCTACGAAGGACTCTGCCGCTACCCGCTCTAGTGCTGTATACTATAATTATACCTTTTTTTAAGGCTTGTTCTATGGATTCCGTTTGTAATGATGCAGGCAACCCAGGGGCAAGAGCAGAAATAATTATAGCCTTTGCGCCTGCGTTAACAAACGCCTCAACCGCCACTCCATCAGCACCGGCGTAATTTGAGACGATGTCAACTCTCGGTAAATCTGAAATTTTGCTTATATCAAATTCAGTATCATTCGTGTGCAAACGGGAGGGCTTTCGATATATTGCTACTTTGCCATCAGGATCTGAATATCCAAGCATTCCTAAGTCAGGGGTTTGGAAAGTCTCCAAGCGTAAGGTTGAGGTTTTTGTAACCTCTCGGGCAGCCTGTATTTCTTCGTTTAACAAAACCATAACACCCAAACCTTTTGTCTCCTTAGACGCGGCCACACGAATAGCAGATAAAAGATTACTACCAGCATCGGTTGCAAACCCTGAAGAAGGACGCTGAGCTCCAATAATAACAATTGGGAGATCCGTTTTTGCGGTTAAATTGATAAAATAAGCTGTCTCTTCTAGGGTGGCCGTACCGTGAGTGATAATTATTCCATCAATATTCTTGGAATTTTGCTCGACTTCTTGAATTGTTTTAGCAAGAGCTAACCAGTCATCAGGTAGTATTCCTGAACTGGACACCTGACGTACATCGATTGGTATAATATCAGCTGCGTCTTCCACTTCAGGAAACCTTTTTAGTATATCGGATATATTTAAACGTGTTCCATAGTCCATATATTCCCAAACATCTAGGCTATCTCGTCCAGTATAAGAAATCGTACCACCGGTACCTAAAAAGGCTATTTTTGGTTTAAGATTAGTCACGTACACTCCCTTCGCATTTATTGGGTTAAACTTATATTCAGTACACAGATGATTTAATATGAAAATACTCGAAGTTCACATCGTTAATGTGCTAAAATCTCGTATGTTGCGTTTGGCTCTTCTTATCGATCGTATATCAATTGTGGCTGGTTCGACTGCTGCAATGCTAGTTCTTCCATTAGGGTTAATAATGACATATGAGGCATTGGCGCGTTTTACCTTCAATTTGCCCACTTTTTGGGCGTATGAATTAAGTTATATGTTAACAGGAGCACATTTCGCTCTTGGCATAGCATTGGTAACACGAAATAATGGGCACATAAGAATTGATTTTTTGTATTCAAAGATGCCCACTCGGATCCAGCAAATATTAGATTTGAGCATTTTATTATTTTTCGTTGGACCGCTCATAATCTGGGTATCTTTAGGATTGATTGAGTATGCTTGGACAGCCTTCAAAGTTGGAGAAACCTCTGGCGAATCAGGATGGAACCCACTGATATGGCCGGTGCGTTTATCCATAGCCCTTGGCTTTGTTATTTTTTCCATACAACTAATTTCTGAAATTATTAAGACTGGCTCTGCAGTGTTTTCCGTTGATACTAAAAGTGTTAACCGTTAGTTGAATGGATATAGTCACTTGGATGTTTCCAGTGCTTTTAACATTGATATTTCTGGGTGTCCCTATCGCCTTTGCGCTGATGTCGACAGCTTTCGTTTTCGGTCTAATTAGATTTGAAGAGAATGCATATTTTGTTTTTATGCATAAAATAGACGATATAACAGGCGCTTCAATTTTAGCTGCTGTTCCGTTATTTATTTTTATGGGGAATATGCTGGAAAAATCGGGTACGGCAGAACGTTTATTTGAAGCTATCCATATTTGGACAAAAAGGCTCCCAGGTGGCTTGGCCGTGGGTACTATTGTGATGTGTGTGATTTTTGCTGCCTGCAGCGGTGTCATAGGAGCGACAGAGACTGTAGTTGGGTTATTAGCAACACCCGTTATGTTGCGACATGGTTACAATAAAGATCTAATTTCTGGAACCATAACGGCAGGTGGGTCGTTGGGGGCTATCATTCCGCCTTCTGTTGTTGTAATTATTTTGGCGGCCGTTGCTGAAATGTCTTTGGGTGATATGTTTATTGGGATGTTCATTCCTGGCCTCTTGATGGCATTCCTTTATATCCTCTATATCATTGTTAGGTGCTATTTGGATCCAAGTTCGGGACCAAGTATTGCGTTTGCAGAGGATACACTCACTCTAGCGAATAAGTTACAACTGACTGGGGTGGCATTATTCCCACCATTATTATTAATAATTGCTGTCCTAGGTAGTATAATGATGGGAGTTGCCGTCCCCACGGAAGCAGCCGCAGTAGGGGCAATCGGAACTGTATTTTTGACTATTTGTTACAGAACATTCACAAAAACTATATTGATGGCGGCAATGTTAAAAACACTTGAGGTTACGGCAATGATTTTAACGATTGTGGTTGGTGGAACTATGTTTGCAAGTGTTTTCCTATCGTCGGGTGGCTTTGATGCAATTAGATCTATTTTGGCGTTCTGGGAGTTAGGGGCATGGGGCACCTTGTTACTGATACTCGGTTTAGTTTTTTTAGCAGGGTTTGTTTTGGATGGGTTATCGATAATATTAATAATTGTTCCAATAGGTTTTCCATTAATTGAAAATTTTGGTTTTAATCTTGTATGGTTTGCAGTTCTTTTCTTAGTAGTAAAGCAAACGAGTTACTTAACGCCCCCTATGGCTGGGGCCATCTTCTACTTTAGGGCAATTGCTCCATCCGAAATTACCTTAGGGCATATGTATAGAGGAGTTATTCCATTTATTTTATTGGATATAATTGTCCTTGCTCTTGTAATGATTTTTCCTGCTTTAGCGTTGTGGTTACCCGAAAAGCTACTAGGAAGTTAGATGTAAATGTTTGCAAAGATACTAGGATTTCATCTGTATATATATAGATATTAGCTCGGCAATCGTAATAAATTAAAGAAGAAATTGAAGAGTAATATTGAATGGCAAATAATAATCCACTTAGTTTACTGAAGGATCCTGGTTTTAAAAGAGTTTGGGCAGTAGGTCTTTTGGCTAATACAATGCGGTGGTTAGAAATGCTTGCCATCGGTATTTTCGTTTATGAGATCACAGGGTCAGCTTTGCTTGTAGCTGTTATGACGATTGCTCGGCAACTTCCCTTGGCCTTATTCGGAAGTTTTATCGGGCCAATAGCGGAAAAAACCAATAGGAAATACCTTCTGATTGCCGGTTTTACACTTATGACTTTCTCTAGCGGCGTAATGGCGCTGATGGCTTTCTGGGAAGTAATTGAAATATGGATTATTTTGGTTTGTGTTTTTATAAACGGTAGCTGCTGGACTCTTGATTATCCTGTTAGACGAACATTAGTGGGAGAGTTTGCTGGTGTTGAAAATTTAGGGAGAGGTATTTCACTAGATTCAGCAACAAATAACATCACTCGAATGATAGGCCCATTTGCTGGTGGTGTTGTTTACGGCCTTATGGGCCTTGAGGGTGCGTTTTTTATATCTGCGATAGCACATTTACTTTGTGTTTTTATATCAGCAACTTTGATACTCAAGACAACATTAATAAAGAAGGAGATAGAACCATATTTGAAAATGTTAAGAGAGGGTGTGGATATAGTCCGAAACTCTCCTGAGTTAATCGGAGTGTATCTTATTACCATAATTTTAAATGTATGCGGTTTTCCCTATGCCTCAATGGTCCCTGTGCTTGGACGCTCCGTCTACGAAGTCGAACCAGCACTGATTGGTGTTCTTTCTGCCTCTGAAGGAGCAGGGGCATTTATTGGGGCGTTAGTGGTTGCTTTTGTAGTACGGCCTGCCTGGTTTAAGCGAATTTATCTGTACGGTTCATTAATATTTGTTTTTGGAATTTTTTGTTTATCTTTTGCTAGTTATTATGGCCTAGCAGTATCTGTTTTATTTATATCTGGACTTGGTATGGCAGGATTCGGTGCTATGCAGAGCACGCTAGTACTTTTGTTAGCTCCCAAAGAAGCTAGAAGTCGTTTGATGGGATTACTGTCGGTTTGTATTGGATGCAGCCCGATAGGGTTATTAAGCCTTGGATTGTTAGCGGATAAAGTTGGGGCTCAAACAGCTTTAACAGTTATGTCTTTATTAGGAATTTTTGCTATTCTTGTCGTGGTTATTTTTGCACCTAAGATTCGTAGTTAATAGTTAGCCCCAGGATTACAATTAAAAGTTATCCACAGAAAAATTGTAAAACAAACACTTTTTATTCCTATTAATATTGCAACACCACACAAGATTAAGTAGCTTAAACGTTCGTGAACACTGTATATAGAGAATATAGCACTTTAGGCTTATTTAGTTGGTAAAAACGATATTGATAGGAGATTGATGATGGCAAATGCGGTTGCGAGCGGTTGGACTGAGGAACGTCTTGAGCAGCTTAAAAAGCTGTGGGGGCAAGGTCTGTCAATTACTCAAATAGGCCTAAAGTTAGGTGTGACACGAAATGCCGTTGTAGGTAAAGTGCACCGTATGGGGTTGCCAAAAAGGCAGTCGCCAATAGTTCGCTCAGATAAGCCATTTGAACCAAAACGAAGAAAATTATCGCCTTTAACATTTGCGCATTGGGATAAGAATAAGTGTTCTTGGCCTATAGGAGACCCAAGATCATCAGATTTTAAATTCTGTGGAGATAAAATAGTTGAGGGAAGACCGTATTGCGCACTTCATTGTAGTATGGCCTATACAACCAGTAACAAAGAGGAGAAAGCTCTAAAGATAGCCTAATTCAGAGGCTCTGTGCCGGAAAGGTGAATAAAAAAGAATGCGTTTGAAGAATAAAATTGTAATAGTAACCGGTGGCGCATCGGGAATAGGTAAAGCTATCTCAATAAGAGCGGCGAATGAGGGCGCTGTTGTAGTTGTTGCGGATATCCGAGAAGACCCATTAGAGGGTGGAGATAACACTGTAGAAACGATAATCAACGGTGGTGGGGTGTCTGTTTTTATGAAAACAGATGTTTCAAAGTGGATAGATGTTGATAAATTAGTCACTGAAACTGTAAAAAAGTTTGGTTCGCTAGATGTGTTTATCAATAATGCTGCTGCTCACGGCCGCGCAGCTTTGCTGGATACCACCGAGGAGGAATGGGATCGGGTCATGGCTGTTGGTGCTAAGGGCATGTTTTTTGGCTGTAAACGCGCGGTACAGCAGATGCTCAATCAAACAGCTTCAGAGGATAAAGAAGTACGAGGCAGAATTGTAAATATATCCTCTCAGCACGGGATGATACGAGCACCAAATGATTTTGCATACGGTGTTAGTAAAGCTTGTGCTGTTTATATGACTAGACAGATAGCGGGTGATTATGCCGAGTTTGGTATAGTTTGTAATGCCGTAGCACCTGGAAAAATTTTAACGGGGAAGGGTGGAGCAGCAATATCAGAGGATGCTATTGCATACAGCCACAGTAGAACGCCGTGGCCTCGGTTGGGGCGTTCTGAAGATGTTGCATCTGCCGTTATTTTTTTATCAAGTGATGAAGCATCCTATATAACAGGAGAAAACCTTATGGTAGACGGTGGCTGGATGGCAAATTGACCGATACGGTATGAGCTCTTCTGAACAACCCGAAGTTATCAAATTGGTCGATTATAAGCCGCCAAAATTTTTTATAACGGCTATTGAACTTGAGTTTAATATTGACGAGGAATTTACCATCGTCACCTCTAGATTGTCGTGCAGTCGGAATTCTTTAATCTATGAAGGTAATGAACCTTTGATCTTAAATGGCGAGGATCAGACATTATTGAGTCTTAAACATGGTTCGGAGCAAATTGGTTCCAGTAAATATTATCTAAGCGAAAAATTACTAACTATACCTGACGTTGGTAGTAATTTTGAATTGGAAATAATAACAAAAATTTTTCCTCATAAAAATAGGGCTTTAGAAGGATTATATCTTTCGGACGGTATGTATTGTACTCAATGTGAGGCTGAAGGATTCAGGCGGATTACCTTTTTTCCAGATCGGCCAGATATCCTATCACTGTTTAAAACAAAAATCATAGCCAATAAAATATCCTATCCCACACTTTTATCCAACGGTCATCTTATTGATTATGGAGATTTAGATGAAGGACGGCATTTCGTTACCTGGGAAGACCCATTTCCAAAACCTTCATACTTATTCGCACTGGTGGCTGGAAACTTAGCTTGTGTGGAAGACAGTTTTGAAACGATGTCGGGTAAAAATATATGTCTTAAAATTTATGTTGAGCAAGGAGAAGAGTTACGTTGCGGACATGCAATGTTAGCACTTAAAAATGCCATGGCATGGGATGAAAAACGGTTTGGTTTAGAATACGACTTAGATTTATTTATGATAGTAGCTGTGAGCCACTTCAATATGGGGGCCATGGAAAATAAAGGATTAAATATTTTTAACAGTCGATATGTTTTAGCCGATATAGACACCGCCACTGATGCAGATTTTCACCGAATTGAATCAATCATTGCTCATGAATACTTTCATAATTGGACGGGCAATAGGGTGACTTGTCGAGATTGGTTTCAATTAAGCCTTAAAGAAGGTTTGACTGTATTCAGGGACCAAGAATTTACCGCCGATATGCACTCTAAAGGGGTACAACGAATAAAAGATGTCCGACTGCTTCGATCACTTCAGTTCACGGAAGATTCAGGACCTACGTCCCATCCTGTTCGCCCACAATCGTACATCGAGATTAATAATTTTTATACGCTAACGGTTTATGAAAAAGGCGCTGAGATAGTCCGCTTAATTCATACCATTATAGGAGAAAATAATTTTAGAGAAGGATTGGCCCTTTATTTTCAGAGACATGATGGAAAAGCAGTAACGTGTGAGGATTTTCTTTCGTCTATGCAAGACGCTTCGGGTAAAGATTTATCCTCGATGATGGCATGGTACACCCAGTCGGGAACTCCTGAAATAGAGATCTCATTTTCTTTCGATCAAAAATATGAGAAATTCGAGTTGCAAGTTACGCAAACAAATCACTCAACAGCGGATCAAAAAAGAAAACAGCCGTTACCGATTTTTTTAGAGATGGGCTTAATCGATAAAAAGGGAAAAGAGTATTTATTGACCTTATCAGACGATACTCGAAAAAGTGACAATCGTCAGTTGTTAGAAATTAATAATAAAAAAGAGACTTTTGTTTTTCGAAACATACCTAAACCGCCTATTCCGGCTTTTTTACGAGGTTTCTCATCACCTGTTAAATTAAAAGTACAGTTGACTTATCATGACCTTTTTATTTTGATGACACGAGAAAAAGATCCGTTTGTCGCTTGGGACGCAGGGCAAGAATACTCTACTCGTTTGATCTTGGACTTAGTTGCACTCCAGCAGTCAGAAAGGAATATTAATCTTGATCGACAATACTTGATGGGTATTAAAGAAATTCTTTTGAATGAAAAATTAGAGCCAGCATTAAGAGCAGAACTATTGGGGTTGCCATCTGAAAATGACCTGGCACAAAGGATGAAAGTTATAGATGTAATTAACATCCATCGTGTGCGGTCATATGTAACGGCTAGTTTAGGAGACGAGTTGAAAGACTATTTTTTTTATATTTATCATAAAATGCTGAGTGGTTTATCCAATTTTGATTTATCGACAACTGCTATGGGGCGTCGTTCATTAGCGTCTGTTTGCTTAAGCTATATGACTGCTACTAAAAATTTAGACTCATTAAACCTCGCGTATAATCAGGCTGTTGGTACTGGATCTATGACCTTAACCATAGCTGGTTTAAATGCATTGAATGACATCGATTGCATACAACGTGAAAAAGGATTAGGAAGTTTCTTAGAAAAATGGCAAGGGAAACCTTTAGAGCTGGATAAATGGTTCGCATTGAACGCATTGTCGACTCTGCCTAGGACTTTTGAAAAAGTAAGTGAGCTTTTGAACAGCTCAGAATTTGATATAACTAATCCAAATCGTGTCCGATCATTAATTGGTAACTTTGCAACTAATAATCCCATCAATTTTCATCGTTCAGATGGCAAGGGATATCAAATGCTTGCGGACCATGTGATCTTTTTGAATTCTGTGAACCCGCAAATTGCTTCAAGGTTAGCTATCCCTTTAACTAGATGGCGGTCGCATACGGTGAACCGGCAAAATTTGATGATAAATGAATTGCAACGTATTATTAATATAAAAAAATTATCTAGTGATGTTTTTGAGATAGTAGATAAAGGACTAGTCGCTAATTAGGAGATGATAATGAGTAAACGTATTGTTGTAATAAATCCAAATAGTACGGAAGATGTTACAGTTGAAATGGATAAGGCATTCGATCCACTCCGCGCACTAACTGATACTTCGATCGTAAGTATTACCAATCAGAAGGGGCCACCTGGTATTGAATGTCAAGAACATGCAGATCGAGTAGCGATACAGGTGATAGATTTAATAAGAGAAAAAGAGGCTTCTGCCGATGCTTTTGTTATAGCTTGCTTTTCGGATCCAGGAATATTCAGTGCAAGGGAGATAACAAAAAAACCAATATTTGGGATAGCCGAAAGTTCTATTTTAACAGCTCTTTCATGTGGGAATAACTACGGTATTATCGCCATATTAGAGGGCTCAATACAACGCCATATAAGGTATGTTCGTTCGTTGGGCTTAGAATCTAGGCTAGCTGGTGATATTGCTATTGGAATTGGTGTGACTGGATTAAGTCAAGAAAGAGAAACTCTTGATCGTTTAAAACAAGTTGGTTGTAGACTACGAGATGAAAAGGGAGCGGACGTATTGATACTTGGATGTGCAGGGATGGCTCGCTACCGTATTCCACTTGAGGACTACTTGGAAATTAAGATAATCGATCCTGCGCAAGCCGCCGTCGCTAATGCGATCACAACTCTTCAATTATATAAATAG
>TARA_B110000444_G_scaffold261487_1_pt1 | contig 11556 bp, 13 predicted proteins | sample TARA_B110000444 | Tara Oceans TARA_B110000444 (sample SAMEA4398370) | marine metagenome | biome: Polar Biome; feature: [SRF] surface water layer (ENVO:00010504); material: water (ENVO:00002006), including particulate matter (ENVO:01000060) such as... | depth 5 m | reverse complement strand
AATAACGGATTTGAATCCTTCGATAGAGCCATTGATAGTTGGTCTGGAGTCAATGATAATTAGGGGGCATGACAGTGGAAAGAATGCCAATTTGGCAACTGGCTATACGCCGCTTAGATATGCCGATTCACCGTTATGCGATTTTCTTCGTAGGCGGTGCAGCATTAGTTGGTTTAATTTCCGGAATTTTGCTTGTTGTTCTGACAGGAGGGCTATCAGAAGGTGCTTTATTCCAAGGTATCTCTGGTATTTTGATTATTCTACTTTTTCCAACAATTTCCGCAATGGCAGCTATTGCTTACCCCTTATTGGATGTTCAAGGTTCCGCAAGTAGAATTGAAAAAGAGATGCATATGTTCATCACTAGAATGGGTATTTTATCATTGGGTGAAGTAGGTGCTAAGTCTATATTCGATATTCTAAAACAAATGAGTGATTACGGTGAGTTGGCTTCTGAAGTCAAAAAAATTGAGGTTCTTGTTGACAAATGGCATACATCACTTCCCGAAGCAGCACGAATTGTCGCTCAACAAAGTCCTAGTCCACTATGGACTGATTTCCTTGATAGAATGGCTTTCTCTATCGAAGCAGGTCAACCTATTGATGCTTTCATGCGTGCAGAACAGGAAACTGTTGCTGAACAGTATACTACTTTGTATGACACAAGACTTGAGTCAGTCGATACTCTAAAAGAAATATATGTCTCATTGATTACTGCAGGCTTATTTGCCCTTGTGATTGCAGGAATTCATTTGGTATTATTCGAAACAGGTTCATCCAATGCAACTCCTATTGAATTATTCAGTAGAATTAGATTCTTATTACTAGCAGGATTGATTTTCATAGTTGTTCAAGTTGGTGCGGTGTTTGCCTTTAGGGCAACTATTCCAGAAGACCAAACCTTTGCCAGAGATGAGATGGATACTCCATTTAGAATTAATTTCCGAAGGTCGTTTTTGATTTCAGGAGCCTTTACAATCATATTGTCTATTGTGATGGTTTTCGCTGTAATCTCTTCATGGGATGTATTGGCACAAGATTGGGATAAATATGGTCTGCTGATAATAGCAATACCTCTTTCTCCGCTAATCTTCCCTTCCTTTATGGTGGGCCGAGAAGAGAAACAAGTTTTGCGCCGTGATGAAACATATCCTGATTTCATAAGAGCCTTAGGCGGTACTGCTCAAGCCCGTTCAGCCGAACCATCTGCTACAATTAGAGCTCTAAGGGGTATTGATTTTGGTATGCTGGATAATTCTATTGACCGTCTCGAAAAGAGACTGTCTACTAGAATAGATTCTGATAGAGCATGGGATTACTTCAATGCGGATACCAATTCTTCAGTAATTTCGAGATATATGAGGATCTATATCGAAGGTTCTCAATCTTCAGGTAAGCCAGCCGAAACAGCCGAAATGGTCTCACGTTCCGTTGGAAGTCTACTTTCTCTACGCCGTCGTCGGGCATTATCTGCAAACACGATGTGGGGTGTTGCAATCGGTTTATTGATTGCGAGTGTTACAAGCCTTAACGTTACAATTTCAATCATTTTACAACTTGGAGATGCTATTGCAGGCGTGGCTACTAACTTGACTGGTACGGATGTATCTGCACTTAGCGATTTTGGTGGTGGTGTCGCTTTACCGATTATGGAAGATTCCAGTGCAGTAAGTGAAAATATTAGGATGTTCAAATTAGTAGTCTCAGTATTGATTCTAATTCAAGTTGCAGCAGTTTCTATGATAGCGACTCGATTACGAGGTGGTGGTTTCACTAGTGCTTTAGGACAATCGATTAACCTACTTTGGGTAGCTGGACTAACTTCTTTACTAACCGCATTAGTTCTTGACTCAGCATCTTCAATATTCTCGGTTTAGATTAGAAAACCTTGATAGATTGAGTTGTATATTTCGAATTATGCAACCAGTACCTTCCCCCCCAGCAGTAGCCCAGCAACCTCAACCTATGCAACCTATGGCTGCCTATCAGCCTCAACCTAAATTTTTGGAAAAGTATGGAACTTATTCGTTTCCAAGGTGGCTATTAGTGGGAGTTATCCTCGTAGTTTTCGCATCAGTACTAAATCAAATTCCAAACATTACCGGTGAACCAATAGCGAGTGACTATGATGATTTAGAAAAGTATGGCGATGCAGCTTCAAGTTATAGTTCACTTGTAGGCACTCTTGGCGCATTTGCAGCCATGATGCAATCTGTCGCTCTTGGAATGATTGGCTATGCTTTTATTCGTGAAGGATATGATGGAAATGCCCATCATACCGCCCTTAGAATTTCAGTGATTATCGGCGGAGTACTAATGATTACTAATCTGGCATCAAGTAGTATCAGTTTATTTTAATCAGCGTTTAGATTCTTCAAGAATACGCTTTTTTGTAGCAGTCCACGAGCATATTGGACATTTGGTTAAATCATGGTTTCGGGCAGGACAGTATTCTCTACCGAAGAAAATAATCTGTAAATGTAACTTATTCCACAGATTCTTTGGAAAAATAGCTTTCAAATCTTTTTCAGTCTTTTCTACGTTTTTACCATTGGATAGGCCCCATCTTGCTGCAAGGCGGTGAATGTGAGTATCGATTGGGAACGCAGGTACGCCAAATGCTTGGGCCATAACTACGCCTGCCGTTTTGTGACCGACACCAGGTAAAGCCTCTAATGGTTCAAAACCCGCTGGTACTTCTCCATCATATTGTTCAACAAGCATTTCAGATAAGCGATGAATATTCTTAGCTTTAGTCGGTGCTAAACCTACTTGTCTGATATCCTCAAGAATAGTATTAACGGAAAGTTTGACCATCGATTTGGCATCAGGGGCTTTTTTGAATAGTGCAGGAGTGACTTCATTTACTTTCAAGTCAGTAGTCTGAGCACTCATCAATACAGCGACCAGTAATTGGAATGTGTTTCCATGGTCGAGAGGAACTGGAGTCTCAGGATAGAATTCTTCTAACATCGAAACAATCTTTTCAGCCTTTTCTGCACGTTTCAAAATTCTCACTCCATGCGTTTGCTAAGAATTTCTGGTGGGATGCGGTATGTATAGTTCAAATTCTGTCCACTCAATATCACTTTAGAGTTAGAGAATAATACATTATCGATTTTACCTTCCGCTCCATGAAGTGGCATAGAGGCGCCAAAATCCCCATTTCTGTCGATAGAGATACTCGTTTCTACATCTGGGCGAATGGAGCAAAAACGTATCGATTTGTCATCTTGGATAATCTCGCCAAGGCCGCCAAATAGAGTATTGAAATGTTTGACGATTAAATCCCAATTTTCGATAGGGTATTGGGTTGACATAAAGACCAGACCTAGTTGGCATATTCGCCACCAGTTTTCCAACCGAAAAACAAGCCAAGGCCGACAGAAGTAAGCGGTATAACATTACAGATAATAGACTCTAGAGGTTCAGTGACCGGCTTACCGGCAATATACCAAATCAGAAGTGCAAGGAATAGTCCAGGTAATGCCATCATTCCCCCCATGATAAGAGTCCTCAGTAGGCGCATGATGTAGGCAAAACGCCGACCATCATGAAGGTATTCTATTTTAGTAGGGTTGCTAAATCATCGCCACTGAGAGAATTTAACACATCTCCAGATTCTAACCATCCTTTCCTTGCAGCCATTACTCCATAAGCAATATCTGCAAGACCTCGAATCGAGTGAGCATCAGGGTTGATGATGATAGGGACATTATTTGTCTTAGCAAATTTGCATAATCTCCAGTCAAGATCAAGGCGATAAGGACTTGCATTGAGTTCAACAGCCTTCATTTCTCCGTTTTTATTGTACTCTGCCATATATTCGATTATAGCGAACATATCGACTTCATATCCGTCTCTACCTTGTAAAATACGTCCTGTTGGATGCCCAAGGATAGTTGTTGAAGGATGGTCAATACATCTCATTAATTCCTCTGTATTTGTTTGCTCATCACGGCCTTTCCATTTATTCATCGCATGAACGGAAGCCACGGTATAGTCTAACTGCGATAGAATATCATCAGGGTGGTCTAATTTTCCACCTTCGAGAATATCTGATTCAACTCCATGAAATAACCTGAAGTCGACTCCTTCACTAGCCCACTCTGAATTATATCTTTTGATTAATTCTCCTTGTGCTAATAAATCTTCAGCATTCGCCCCATTGGCTATTTTCAAACTCGGTGAGTGGTCTGCTAATCCAAGCCAATTCCAGCCAATCTTTCTAGCAGCATCAGCCATTTGCTCTAAACTTGCTTCTCCGTCAGAGAGTGTTGTATGGTTATGTAGCGATCCTCTTATGTCGCTTTGAACGATTAGATTAGGAAGTTCTTCACTTTGAGCAGCAAGAATCTCACCAGTATCTTCTCGTAGTTCAGGAGTTACCCAGTCGAGGTCCAAGTGTTGATAAATTTCATTTTCATCTATTGCTGAAAGCGAATATTTGGCAGCAGCCATACCTTTCAAATCACCAGCATCCTTTTCGGGGATTAGTCCAAATTCGCTGAGTCTAAGTCCCCTGTCTATTGCTCTTTGACGCATTGCAATATTATGCTCCTTACTGCCAGTGAAGTATGCTAATGTGAAAGGGAAAACTTCGAGGCTTACCAAGCGAACTTGAGCATCTATTGTACCACCTGCTTCGAGTTGTTCGTAGTCATCTCCTCCTATTGCGTCCAATACATTTGTATCGATATGACCGATTGAGAAGTTTTCGTCAAAAATACTAGTGTCTAATATTAGGCTGATTTTAGAGTCGCCAGCACCTTTGATATCGGCTATTCCCGGCAACTGTAATATTGCATTTGAAACACTTTCTTTATCTGAATCATCGACAGCCACTACAAGGTCTAAGTCGCCTATAGTATCCTTTCTTCGCCTAGCACTACCAGCCAGTTGGGCTTTCTGTACCCCAGGTATTTTTGAAATCCGTTGCTCAAAAGCCTCGCCATATTTCAACCCTATATCCAACCTTCTTCTTGACCTAAAGCGTGCCAATAATTCAATGCCATCTAACATTCTTTGTTGTGACTTAGCCCCGAATCCTTTCAATCCAGCAATAGAGTCATCTTCAGCAGCCTCTCTTAGTGTTGTTATGGAATCAACTCCAAGTTCTTGATTCATAATTTTGATTCTTTTTGGACCAAGGCCGGGAATACCCAGCATCTCAATCATTCCTTCAGGTGTATCTGTATGTAATGCAATCCAGTCATCAGGCCATCTGCCTTCTCCAATTGCTTGGGAAAGTGCGGAACCAAGACCTTTCCCTATTCCTTTGAGTTCGAATAATTCCCCACTGGCTACTAGTTCTCCAAGGTCTTGGGTTAGACCGCCAAGCATTCGGCTGGCATTTTGGTAGGAGCGAACACGAAATACATTGGCTCCGTTTAACTCCAGAAGGACTGCTACTTGATGTAGTGCTTGAGCTACTTGGTTTCGAGAAAAATAAGGCGGACCTTTCGGACGAGCCTTAGGAAGTACAAATGCGCCACCAGCCATGAACTAAACGGGGACTAGTACTTCTCAAACCTTGCCCCTCGATTGCTTAAGAACCACGACCTGTTGGCATTACTATGGCAGGTGTGGATGTAGTATTCCTCGAACATCTTGCCGAAGCATTATGTGGAATTTCTGCACTACTATTCACTTTCATCGCTTCATTCTCACGCTCAGAGAAAGCCGAGTTATTTGCGCAAAATACGATTGCTGTGAGTCTTATTACTGCGGCAGGTGTGCTTTGGTGGTTATCGCTTTCTGGTGGTTCGCTATGGGGTTCTAATTATTTGCCAAAACCGCTATCTCTAATATGCATCATATTGGCTATCTCAGCAAGATTGAATATTAGAGGAACAAATGTATCATTTGGTGCTAATCCTCACACTATAAACAAAAAGAACTCTGAAGAAGAGTGATTATACAATTTCTCCACGAGGCTCACTGTCGCCCGAGGAGTTTTCATTACTAGTGGCTTCTTTAGCCATTTTTTGATTGATGAAGTCACGCATATATTCGGGTAGTTCTCCATTTACGAAAATCACATCATTGACAGAATCAAGTTTCATCAAAGCATAGAAGATCTGCATTGCAGTCATTGGAGTGGAAGAACAACCATTACAACCGCCATCTAAAGACAGCATAATATTGCCATCTGATGTGTCCAATACAGTCACTACACCATCGTGAGCATCCAGCACTTCCTGGACAGGACCTATCTCCGCCAAGATCTCTTCCGCACTAATCGCCATGAGTAGCCCTCGAAGCCATCATTCTTGAATTATGTCATTAAAACCATCAAAAACACATCGGCTTGGAATTGTTGGTATGTCAATGAACTGTTTTGTCATAAAAACCTGCGAACCACTTATGAGGGGTTCTTTGGTCGCCGGCTCAATAGGTGTTCTTTATGATGGAAAATATACCCTTAATCGCAGCCGGAGCCGGTCTTTTTGGACTTATCATTGCTTTTTTGCTGTACTTGCGCGTAAATAGAGTGGAAATTGACAATGAAAAAGTTGCTGAGATTACGAATGAAATACAAGAAGGCGCTATGGCTTTCCTAAAGGCCGAATACCGTGTTTTGGGTATCTTCGTCGTAGTTGTCGGAGTTCTTCTATGGTTCCTCAACGGTGGAGAGGCTGATACTACTATCGCATTCTTTGCTGGTGCACTTGCATCAGTCGTTGCCGGATTCTCTGGTATGCGTGCTGCAACTTCTGCTAACGGAAGAACAGCAATGGCTGCTAAGGAAGGCGGACAACCTGCTGCTCTAGCTGTATCTTACAATGGAGGGGCAGTAATGGGTCTTTCAGTAGGAGGACTCGGTCTTCTTGGTATCTCTCTAGTCGCTTGGTGGCTTGGTGCAGGTGATGCAGCATCCTCTGGAACTGGACTTGTTGATATTCAGGCAGCAGCAGGATTTGGAATGGGTGCGTCTTCAATCGCTCTTTTCGCTCGTGTCGGTGGCGGTATTTACACCAAGGCTGCTGACGTTGGTGCGGACTTAGTCGGAAAGGTCGAAGCAGGTATTCCTGAAGATGACCCAAGAAATCCTGGTGTTATTGCTGACAACGTTGGTGACAATGTAGGTGACGTTGCTGGAATGGGCGCAGACATCTTTGAATCATTTGTTGGTTCAATCATTGCAGCAATGATTATTGCTAATGAATTTGATATTCCTAATGCATCAGATTATGTTCTTCTTCCAATCCTCCTAGGTTTGATAGGATATACCGCTTCTATCATCGGTGTATTTTCAATGGCTATTCTAAAGAACGGGAAAGACCCTGCAGCAGCTCTAAGGAATACTACTTTCATCGGTGCAGGTCTTTTCGCAATAGGTGGTTATGCTGCAATTCAACAAAATCTTATCGATGTCGAGTATTGGGTAATGCACTCTGTAGTACTTGGAAGCATTGTTGGAATACTAATCGGCTTGGTCACAGAATACTATACTGGTATTGAACCAGTATTTGGAATCAAGACCAAGGCAATCCCTCACATTGGTGAAATGTCTAAGACCGGTCCTGCTACAAATGCTATTGCTGGACTTTCAGTCGGTATGATGTCTACATTTATCCCAATTCTTTTGATTGCATTTGGTATCCTTGGTGCTAATGAATTTGGTGGCCAAACAGATATTGCGGGTCTTGGACTATATTGTATTGCTATGGCTGCTATGGGTATGCTAGCAACTGTTGGTGTCACTATGACAGTCGATGCTTATGGCCCAGTTGCAGATAATGCAGGTGGAATTGCCGAGATGTGTAGTCTTGGTGATGAAGTACGTGCAATCACCGATGAACTTGATTCAATCGGTAACACAACTGCTGCGGTTGGAAAAGGATTTGCAATAGGTTCTGCGGCTCTGACCTCACTCGCTCTATTTGCAGCATATACAACCGCTGTTGGTAGTGGTCTTGAACTTGAATTGACCAATCCAATGGTTGTAGTTGGATTACTTATCGGTGGTGGACTGCCGTTTGTTGTCGCTGCTATGACAATGACTTCAGTTGGTAAGGCTGCTGGAGAAATGGTAGTAGAAATCCGCAGACAATTCAAGGAAATTCCAGGTCTTCTAGAAGGCAAGGAAGGTGTCAAGCCAGACTCTAAGAAGTGTGTTGACATTTCAACACAAGCCGCTCTTCGTGAAATGGTTGGCCCAGGTGTAGTTGCAATAACTGCTCCAGTTATAGTCGGATTTGTTTTGGGAGAAATTGCTCTTGGTGGAATGCTAGCAGGATCTTTGGTCACAGGTGTTCTAATGGCACTATTCATGGCTAATGCTGGTGGTGCTTGGGACAATGCCAAGAAAGCAATTGAACAAGGTCATATCGAAGGTGCACAAAAAGGTGATGATGCTCACAATGCAGCCGTTATCGGAGATACTATCGGAGACCCATTCAAGGATACCTCTGGTCCTTCTCTAAACATTCTAATCAAATTGATGTCCATCGTCGCAGTAGTTCTTGCCGGCACAGGTAAGATGAGCGAAAACGGATTGCTTTGAATCGAATCAAAATACTCTTGGAAGCGTTAGGCTTTCAAAAGATGCCTTACACGCATGACTATGCGTGTCTACCTGTTATCGTTCTTGATGCTTACTCTCAGCCTTGCTGGGTGCGTTTCAGATGAAGGAACTTCTTCATCCGGTATCGGAGATACTACTGAAGATGAATTGGCTTTACCAGATTGGCAAATTGGCGACCAATGGCTCTACACTTTTATTACTCCGGAGTTTGGTGAAGATAGCGCAAGACTAGTTGTAGCAGATATTCGTGAAGATGATGGCCTATTCATGCTGGGTATCTCGTCAGAAGGTGAGGCTCAACGACATGCGGTAATAAATCATAATCCCTTCCTAGGTCGTGTTACTATGGATGGACTATCTGTGTATGAGAATGGTGACCCGCAACCAGTATTCAATTTCCCATGGGAGATTGGCTCAACATGGAGTTTTACCTTATTGGGGCAAGATTGGTCTGCTAAAACCGATAACATCTACAATGGGGAAGTTACAGTTTCTGCAACTTCCAGTGAAGGACATATGCTTGATTATGTCTTTAGTGGTAGACAAGGTTTCGTAAAAAGTTTCATCTGGGTAAGTGATGAAGGTGTTGAGAATCTTCGCATGACACTTAATTTGAAAGATACTGGATACAAAGGAGATATTTTCTTTTACCGTGCAGGCGACATCCATGATAACTTGTATGAAGAGAATGACCAAGAAATATATGATACTTTCATCGATGATGGTTATTCACCTAACGAAGTATGGGATACTCTTGTTTGGTATTTAGATGTTGAAATTAGCCAAGGTGGTTCTGGGTCTTTATCACTTAAAGACCATCAAGGAGCATCACCCTTAACTCGTGCTTGGGGTTCGGGGGCGACTGAAAAAGGCTCTTTTGGGACAATACCTTCTAATTCTGGAGAACATTCTCTTACTATTACAGTTAGAGGACCTGACTCTTTCATACACCTCAAAGTTGCTGGGGCTCTAGTACGTTCTTGGACACTATGAGGTGTTTTTTTGCCTACCTTGATTATGATGCATGGTATGACTGGCGACGCTAGTATGATGCGTCCTTTCGCTGAAAAGATTCTACCCGAAGGTTGGACCTTGATTGTCCCCGAGGCGAGGTATAGCCATCCTATGCGAGGTTTAACTTGGTGGAGATATGAAGATTATGACATAGATGCCACGCGTAGATTAAATCTGTCAAGAAGAGAGTTGATTGATGTAGATTCAAGTTTATCTCAACTTGAGAAAATAATCTCAGAGCAAGCTCAAATGGGGCCTCTTGTTGTTGGCGGATTTTCTCAAGGTGGAGCAATGGCTCAAGAATTGATGCACTTACCTATAGCGGACAGGATAGTTGGAATCATATGCATTGGAACTAGACTTGTTCGTCCGATGGAACTACGCATGAGATTAGAAGAATTAGACCCTAAGAGAATGTTCTGGATGCATGGTGAAAAAGATGTCAGAGTACCTATTGAAGATGGTTGGTCAGTTGCTCATTTATTTGAAGCGGGTGGCTGGTCAGTAGAATTAATCGAACACAAAAAGGGGCACATGATCCCCTTGGAATATCATGATTCTATTAAAGAATGGCTGAATTCTTTTGATTAATTTAGATAACTACTGGTTTCATCAAATCCACCGATGAACATCACATTTTCGCCTCTTATATCGAAAATGACCGGGACTGTTCGGTGTCCAGTCGCAGCAACGAGTTCTTTGCGTAAGCCAGAATGTTGGTCGAAATTATATTCTGTATAAGTCAAATTCTTATTAGTAAATAACCGCTTTGCAGCCTCGCAGTAGCCGCAGAAGTTTCCAGTATACATCAAAAAATCTGTACCTGCTTCTGCAGCGTGTTGTAGTACGACCCCTTCAGACATAACCCCTATCGCTTTGTCAACCTTTGTTAAGATTTGGTAATTTGATGGTATCGTGGATGGTAGCAAGACTTTGAATACATTAACGCACAGTAAAAATTGGTGAGATAATGCGACGTTCTGTTAAGACCATAATTCCAACTCATACTGTATTAGAAGGTGGAGGTTTCCAAGTTAGAAGACCAGTGGCAATGGGTGCTTTGATGAGCCCGTTCCTACTTCTTGATGAGATGGGCCCAGTAAACTATGGTCCTAAGCAAGCCATAGGTGCGCCGTCCCATCCACATAGAGGATTTGAAACAGTTACGTACATGCTTGAAGGTGCGATGCAACATGCAGACTCAGCAGGTAATTCAGGCGACCTGAATCCTGGTGATGTACAATGGATGACCGCTGGTCGCGGTATAATTCACTCAGAACTCCCCCATCCGGAATTCTACGAAAATGGTGGAGTAATGCATGGCTTTCAAATTTGGGTTAATCTACCTGCTAAAGATAAGATGATGCAGCCTCGTTACCAAGATATTCCCTCAGATGAACTACCAGTTGTCGAATCGGTCGACGGTAAAATTTGGGCAAAAGTAGTTGCTGGTGAAGCCATGGGTGCAAAGGCAATAATCGATACAGTAATTCCAATACAGTATATTCACTATCGTATGAAAGAAGATTCTAACTTAATACATAATATTTCACCTGAACTCAACGGGATGATATACATGTTTGGTGGACAAGCTGAAATATCTGGTAAAAAAATTGATGATGGGCAGTTAATCATTCTCGATGAGGGGGATAAAGTTGAAATCACTTCCAAGGAAGGTGCTGAATTCTTAGTTCTTGCAGGTCCGGAAATCGATGAACCTATCTCTCGATATGGACCCTTTGTGATGAATACTCGTGAAGAAATACATCAAGCAGTAATGGATTACCAAAATGGAACTTTAGCATAATTAACTATTTGACTGTTCAGACCAGGATTCAATAATTAAACTTTCAGCGGATTGAAGATGTTCTGCTATTGTCCCTTGCCTAACTCCTAATTCGTCTGCTAATTCGCGCTGAGTACATTTACGTGGGGTCTTGTAGTAGCCCCTTCTTACTGCTAAATCGATAACTTCTTTACGTCGTTTTGGTAGTTTAGGGGCCGCAATCCAG
>TARA_B110000444_G_scaffold256197_1_pt1 | contig 11589 bp, 9 predicted proteins | sample TARA_B110000444 | Tara Oceans TARA_B110000444 (sample SAMEA4398370) | marine metagenome | biome: Polar Biome; feature: [SRF] surface water layer (ENVO:00010504); material: water (ENVO:00002006), including particulate matter (ENVO:01000060) such as... | depth 5 m | reverse complement strand
CTGGCGCTCCAAGTCCCACTCCTGCGTTATTGCATAGAACGTGCGCTCCACCGAAATGGCTAAGTGTTGTATCAGCCAGGTTTTCAACTTCTTCTAACTTCGAAACGTCGGTTAATACCCCTATGGCCTCATGGCCATCGCTAGTTAGGTTCCTAACTACCTCCTCAAGTGGTTCAGCTTCAATATCGGCAAGAACAATCTTCATGCCTGCTAAAGCAAAAGTATTTGCCATAGCTAGACCCATTCCACTTGCCGCTCCTGTTACGACAGCTACCTTGCCAGCTACTTCCATCAACTGTTCCTCTTATCCCCCGGGAATGTTTAGCTAAAATCTACGACTGTTCGAGCCCCAATTTGTTGACGCATTTGCTCGTATCCCTCGTTTATTTGTTCAAGGCGAATATGGCCGGAAATCATCTCGTCCAGCATCAATCGGCCATCTAGATACATGTCAACATATCGTGGCATGTCCACTCGGAAAGAATTCGATCCCATCATGGAACCTTGCAGGCGCTTCTCCATCATGAAGACTTCGTGGCCTGGAATCTCAATTTTTTCGCCGAGTGGCATCATCCCTACGATGACTGTTGTGCCGCCTACTTTCGATGCCGCCCACGCTTGCTCACAAGTTGCTTTGAGACCAATGCACTCGAAAGCATAGTCCACTCCTCCACCTGTCATTTCATGGATAGCCATTACTGCATCAGTTTCGGAGCCGTTTACAGTGTCTGTCGCTCCGACAGCACGAGCCGTCTCAAGTTTGTCGTTAGTAACGTCCACTGAAATTATTCTTCCAGCACCCGCAATTCTGGCTCCTTGAACGGCAGATAGTCCAATGCCACCTGCGCCAAAGACAGCCACCGTTGATCCCGGCTCGATACGTGCCGTCTTAAAAACAGCACCGACACCTGTTGTAACGCCGCAACCGATTAAAGCTGCACGGTCAAGCGGCATATCAGGCCGAATTTTAACCACAGCATTCTGGTGAACTAGCATTTCTTCGGCGAATCCACCCAAACGCGCAAATTGATCAACAGGAGTTCCATCGGGCTTGGTTAGCCTTGGCGTCCCTCCCTTAGGGCGAGACACGGCACTATTGTTGCGGCAAAGATTCGGTCGGCCGGTAAGACAAAAGTTGCAATTTCCACAGAACACCGAGAGACAGGTGATTACATGATCGCCAGGTTTCACATATGAAACATCTTTACCTACCGCTTGGACTATTCCAGCGCTTTCGTGTCCCATGACTGATGGGACAGCTCCTGGCCAAGAAGCATCCATAAAATGAAGGTCGCTATGGCACAAGCCCGCGTTCACTACTTGGACAAGAACCTCGTTTGCTTCGGGTTTGTCAATTGAAATGTCTTCGATTACCAGATCGCCTGGTATCTGGTTAAGAACTGCAGCCTTCATCGTTGGTATCCCCTCAAACGTCTAAAACCCAAAGCGTAGCCATTCATGGCCTCTCCCTGCTGTATGTCTGTCATCTTTCTTCCAGAGAACCCGACACATATTTTTACTTTTTGTGAATTCACGTTTCGAAATATCATGTTTGGTCCATATCAACGTCGCCTAGAGGACTCAGCGGTTGGGTCAAATATTTCGTTATTGTGCGTTGTCAAGCTAGACGCTGCGGCTCATCTTTAGAACTTCTGGATGGCTAAATAGCCAGAGCACCATGAGGAAAAGACCAGTCGCCGACATTATCGCTACACCTGCGCGAATACCCACGTATTCCGCTATCTCACCTAAAGCGTATGCTCCAATCGGCAAAGCACCTATTCCTGTGCTCAAAAGTCCCATTGCCCGCCCTCGCATATTCTCATCCACAGTCATTAACACAAGCGTTGATTGCGTCGCACCAAAAAAACCGATCCCACAAGTTGCGACAAAGAGCGCTCCGGTCACCGCCAATAGAGAATTTCCTAGAGCGAACGGAATTAGCATGACCATTCCGAACATTGATCCACCGATATATGCAAGCCCTCTGCGTTCCGGGGACCACCACCCAAGAATAACTGAACCAACCATCATCCCGAATCCAGACATCGAAGCGATTAGGCCTATCTGCGTCGGTGAAGCATTTATATCTGCTCCGATGCGTTGGACTGCCGGGAAATAAGCGAAGAAGAAAAAATTTGTTAGAACGGTCACACCGATAATACTTCTGAGTCCCCTATTGTTTTTTGCAAGTTCTACGGCTTCTCGTAATTCAACTAATGGAGAAGGTCTTTCACTTTTCGGAGTTATCTCCGGTAAGCCAAGATCAGGCATACACCCGAGAGAGATAAGACCGATTATTAGAAAAAAGGCAATTACTAGGAAAGCCACCCCAACACCAAAGTTTTGAGCAACAAACCCTCCAATTAAATTCCCGACTGCAGCGCCGGAAGCCAAGGCAATACTCTCCAAAGCCATAGCGCTATCTATTCTGCTCGGGCCCACAATGTCCAGTACTAACGAACGGCGACTCGTCATATCCCCAACCCAACCGACCCCTGCGATCACCAAAAATGGGTATACCACCCAAAGGTTTAAATTATGGGAAATCTCGAGCCCACCAACCAAAATGACTACCGGGACGAGAACAATCAGCTGCACTCGAACCGTCGCAAGTCGATCAAATCTATCTGCAACCACTCCACCAATCGCTCCTCCTAGGAGTAGAGGAGCCCACATCGCTGTTCCAGTTAGTTGAACCATCCTTGGCGAATCAGTGAGATCATTAACGTGATAGGCCGCAAGAAAAGCTATGCCCCAACGACCCCAGTGCCAACAAATACCGGTTATCCAGAGTGGTAAAAACCCAGGGACTCCGAACACAGCCCTTTGGTCACGGAGTTTGGACATTATTCACATCCTAGAAGAAACCCCTAGATGAGAGCCTGAACTTTCTACGCCATTTGGTTTAATATCACAGCAACCCATCGGATGGATGCAACAATCATGCTCACGTTCTCCTTTTACCTTCACAAAATACGCTGCCTGAAAGATGACGTAACTTCAACTTTCGAAAGCCCGCAAGTTGAAAAAAGATGAACCCAGAGAATGCGCTAAATGTCTGCGTGATTCCAGGAGATGATGCAGCACCTGAGGCGATGGCCGCAACCCTTCGAGTCCTGAAATTTCTCGACGTTCCTATTACATGGGATTGCTTACCCGCAGGCAAAGAACTATTGAAGCTCGATGCCACTGATCGCGAGAAGTTTGTTACTGAAAGAATTGATAAAGCGTCAACAGTATTATTTGGAGCTAGTGATGGGACAACTCCTGGAGCTCCCTACTTGCGCTGGGGAAAATCGACATACGCAAACGTCCGTCCGATTAAATGGCTTCCAGGTTTCAACAGTCCACTGCGTAAACCAGAGGGCATTGATTACGTTATAGTTCGAGAAAATTTAGAAGATATGTACGTTGGAATTATGGGGCCCGCCTCGAATTTGTTAGATGCCAACCTTGTAGATCCGAGGTCTCATGTTCCCAAAGATGCTGCGGGAGGTCGTTTCGCCGCGAAAATTATTACGCGTTCCGGTACTGAACGAGTAACTCGTTTCGCTTGCGAGCTAGCCACACAAAGGCGAAATAAAATTACAGTATCTGCTAAAACCAACATGCTGCCAGCAACTGATAAATGGTTTTGTGAAATAGCCAAAGAGATAGTACAGGAATACCCTCATTTGCATTATGAGGAGTTCATCGTTGATGATCTAGCACACCGCTTAGTCATGCGGCCACAGGACTTCGACGTGCTTCTTCTACCAAATTTGTATGGCGATATTTTGTCAGATCAGGGAGCAGCGACCATCGGAGGTTTAGGCCTTGCACCATCCGGATGTTACGGAGAGGACTTCGCTTATTTCGAGCCCTCTCATGGCACAGCGCCAGACATTTCAGGGCTTGGGGTAATCAATCCGACAGCAACTTTAATGTCCGCTATATTAATGTTTCGACATGTAGGACTCTCTTCGGCAGCCGATCGACTAGGCAAAGCTATTAGGCGGGTCTATACAATTGCCGAACACCTTACCCAAGATCAAGGTGGAACTAGTACCACCGAAGAGTTTGCAGATGCTGTGATAGGAGAACTGTGAGTAACGATAGCCATTCACCTCGAGGGATTCCGGATGAACGTCCTTCTACTGGTCAACCAGAGAAGCCCATGTCTTTTAAGCTCCAAGAGTTAAGACCATGGGGCATCGCTGCTTATACAGCAGCAGGTATGAGCCAACAAGACGCTGAAACTGTCGTAGATAACCAGCTTTGGTCTGACACTCGCGGCGTTGACACCCACGGATTTCAGCGACTTAGTTGGTACGTGGATTGGTTCCGCGATGGCTCAACGGATCCTAAAGCACAGATGGAAATAATCCAGGAGACCCCAGCTGTTGTAGTAGCCGATGGGCATCACGGATTAGGTCAATTAGTGATTACCCGGTTCATGGAACACCTCATAGAGGTTGCAAAAACAAGTGGAATGGTAGCCGGTGTAATTCGCAACTCTAACGACTGGGGTTGCGGGGCTAATTATCCGTACAGTGCCGCTGAGGCAGGATTTGTTTGTTATGGGACCACAACAAGTGTTCCAAATCTTGCTCCTTTTGGAAGTCGCAGAAAGCTTTTCGGCAACAATCCGATCGTTTGGACTTTCCCTAGAAGAAGTGAAGCTCCAATTGTTCTTGACATGGCGATGACGCCGGTTGCTCTCGGTAAAGTTCTTAGGGCTCGCTCCGAAGGAACAGAAATTCCTGAGGCATGGGGATTTCTGGATCGAGATGGAAACCCTACCGTAGATCCAGATGTAGCCATGAAGGGAATCGTTCCAGCTATAGGCGGTTACAAAGGAATCGGAATGATAACTGCCTCCAACATTCTGGCGGGTATCCTGGCTGGTTCAAACCACACCGGCGATGTGGCTGTTGGCCACCGCGGCCAATTTTTTCTTCTTATGGACCCCGCAGTGTTTCGCGATCGAGATAGTTACTTTGATGATATTGAGAACATGGTGGCTCAAATTCGGGCAGCTGGAGAAGAAGACAGTTTGCCCGGTCAAAAAGTTTATCTACCAGGAGAGATAGAGCAACAAACTATGGACAGGCACCGAGCCGATGGCGTGGTTTCCTATCCTGGCTCAGTTGTATCTTCGTTGAACAAGGTTGGGGTCGATTTAGGCGTACCGTTCGACTGCACACCCGTTTCTTCATAGCTGAGCACATGCTCACGCTTACAACTGATCATTTGATTTTTTTCTCTGGTGTGCCGGTAACGGAAAAGTTATCGGTGCTAGATAATCCATATCGATATCTAATAGAGTCGGGCCTGGGTTTGCGACAGCACGAGAAAAAGCTTGTTCAAATTCGTCTATTCCTTGGACGTGTTCTGCAGCTACTCCCATCCCTTCAGCAACCTTCACAAAGTCATTTTTGGGTAAGTCAGTGCCATGGCGATGCCCATAAACGGAGTCCTGAATAATTCTCAGTACCCCATAACCTGAGTCGTTAAATACGCAAATAATCACAGGTATTTGATGTTCCGCGCAAGTAGCTAGCTCTCCAATCGAGAGCATCAAGCCCCCATCTCCTTGGATAACCACTGTCGAAGCACCTGACCCGAGCGCCGCTCCAATTCCCATCGGTAAGCCAGGACCTATAGCTGAGCTAGCTGCACGCATGGATGTACGACTCTCGAGAATTGGTAACAGACGGTTGCCCCATGTGTAGTTAGGAACTGTTGAGTCACGAACAATTCTTCCATCTCGCGGAAGAATTGTTCGAATCATTGAAACGATAGCGGCATGGTCGGTACCAATTTCTTTAAGAAGCGCGTCTCTATCAGCGTCTTTCCACTTCTTAACTCGATCCACGAATTGAATATCAACGCTTGAGCCGGTCACGTGACCTAAAATACCTTCAAGACTTAATCGAGCATCTCCAACGATAGGCAACGAAGATGGGTAATTACGATTAATAACTCCAGCATCAGCATCTATATGAATTAATAGATTTGGGAGCGGAAGTGTCCATACTTTTGTCGCATAATTTTGGAAACGTGTACCTACGGCCAAAACTAAATCTGCTTCTTCGAAAGCTTCTGCCATCATCGGTCGGTCTGAACAAAAACCGAGTGACAAATGGTGGTCTTCAGGTATCGAACCCCTGCCCTCAATGGTAGTCATCACCGGAGCGTTAAGAGCAACGGCTAATGCTGTTAGAGCTTTCGATGCACCCGCGATATTAACTCCGCCACCAGCCCAAATTATCGGGCGTTCTGCTCTCGAAAGTTGTCGAGCAGCTTCCTTTAGGAGCGATTCTTCAGGGACTAGCGCCGGAACCTCTTCAGACCCTACGATCTCACAATCAACCATCTTATATTGCAAGTCGATAGGAATTTCAACTGCACCAGGTTGCGGACGACCGAAGCGAATGTCGTCAGCTACTCGCGCTATCTCTTTGCTGATTTCCTCGCTATGGCGAATTGATGACACTTCGCGGCAGATGGTTTTCAACATTTCAGCTTGAGTCTCATGTTCGTGTAGAAAGCCTTTTCCTTTGCCTCTGAAACGAGATTCAATCTGACCTGTGATCATTAAAACTTTGGACGAGACAAATGCTGCTTCGTAAAGCCCAGCCAAAGCATTGACCGCTCCCGGGCCTGTGGAAGTCAAAACGACGCATAATTCTCCGCTCGCTCGCGAGTACGCATCCGCTGCATGAGCTGCAGCCTGTTCATGTCGAACATTGACTATTTCAATATCATTTCGCAATGACAATGCATCATAGATAGGTAAATTGTGGACGCTAACTATGCCGAATACGTGTCGAACGCCCATTTTTGCGAGTGTCGCCGCTACGACTTCCCCGCCAGTCATTTGTGTCATAGAAAGAACCTAGCTCTTCACAGTTCCTTCAGCGCGGAGGCAATTCCCGCTAGTCGTTCTTTCGATTGAGCAATTTTAGGGGCTACTCCATACCAAGAGTGCGCGCTCACCAACGTTCGGTCATCACCAATAATCGCGAGGTTTTCTTCACTTAGTAATGATGGGTGCTCTACTCCACACGCATATGAGAGCCGAAGCATTTCATAGCGCAGTCCACTAACATAGTTTGCTAGCCTGACTCCCTTGTCCATGGGGTCTAGCCCTCTCTCCAACCATCGAGATTGAGTTGCAACACCGGTGGGGCAATGACCCGTATGGCATTTTTGTGCTTGGACACAACCAATCGCGAGCATTGCTTCACGGGCTACATTTACAATATCTACGCCCAGGGCTAGCGCAGTAGCAGCTTCAGCAGGAAGCCCTAATTTGCCTGAGCCAATGAAAACTACGTGATCGCTCAAACCAACTTTGGCGAACGCGTTGATGACGAGTGGAAACGCATACCAGAACGGTAGCGAAACGTAGTCCGAAAAAACGAGTGGTGCTGCCCCAGTTCCACCTTCGCTTCCATCTATCGTCACAAAATCGGGGCCTCTCTGACTCTCGGACATATACAATGCAAGGTCATCCCAAAATTGCTCATTTCCTACTGCCGATTTAATTCCAACTGGAAGGCCTGTCTTCTCGGCAATTAGCTCTACAAAATCAACCAGGCCTGCTATATCCGAAAACGCAGTATGCGCACTTGGGCTAGCCACATCTCGCTTGACTAGGACTCCTCGTGCCTTTGCGATTTCTTTTGTGACTTTGGCCGCAGGAAGAAGTCCACCAATGCCGGGTTTCGCTCCCTGACTTAGTTTAATTTCTATGGCTTTAACGGGTGCATTTTCTATGGTTTGAAGTAACGCTTCTATAGAAAAATTTCCGTCTAAATCCCGACTTCCAAAATAGCCAGTGCCTATCTGGTAAACGAGGTCTCCACCATGTAAGTGGTGTTCAGAGATTCCACCTTCGCCGGTGTTTTGAAGACAACGGCCGAGCTTCGACCCTCTATTCACCGCACTGATTGCGGCACCGGACAGAGAACCAAAACTCATCGCTGAAATATTTATGACAGAGCCTGGACGAAAAGCTTCACGACGATTTCGCCAGCCACCAAGCACTTTGCCACATGGCACCGATGTCTCATTCAGCTTTTTTTTACTAATTGGAAAGGGTGCGTGTCGAAACATTATGCGTCCAGGCTTGTCCAAGTCATCATCAGTCCCAAATCCAAAGTAAGAGTTTTCTTTTTTGGCTGTCGCATATACCCATCGACGTTGATCTCGACTAAACGGACGTTCCTCGTCATTATCTGCCACAACATATTGGCGCAGTTCTGGACCAATTTTTTCGATTAGAAACCGAAAATGTCCAATGACAGGGAAATTTCTAAGGATTGAGTGACGTCGTTGAGTTAGGTCATACAACCCAAGCATCAAAATCGCGAAACCCATCGCCGCTAGGACTAGTTTAAACATGTTCTGACGCTCCTCTTCCGCTAATGACTTTTCAAGTCGAATTAGCTCCGCAAATGATTAGCGCAACTTTCTCCTGCTTACTGATTCGGACGTTACCAGAACGTAATGCTGCGACGCCTACTGCTGCTGCTGGTTCAACTTCAATGCCGCAAGTATTTTTGAGCACAGCTTGAGCTTCGATGACCTCGCTGTCAGGAACAAGAATACTTTCAGCCGCCACAGAGGAAAGGGCCTCCCACCCATGAGTCCCTAGTCGACGGGCCCCAAGAGCATCTGCAGCAATCCCGGAAACCTCTATGTCTGCGGGATTCGCTAATTTTTTGGCAGCAGCGTACGTCCCAGTGTTTTCAGTTTCGACAACAATCAGTCGCTTCCTAGTCCCCCACCACCTAGCGAGACCGCCAGACAACCCGCCGCCTCCACATGCAACCACGATAGTTGTAACTTCCGGATATTGAGTATCTAATTCTAAAGCGATTGTTCCTGCGCCCTCCAAAACTTCTGGTTGATCGTAGGCATGGACACTAGTCATCTTGCGAGTGGCTCCAAAAACAGTTGAGGCTGACAGAGCCTCAGCAAAATTTTCACCAGTTTGATGAATGATCGCTTTATGTCGTTTAAGTTTTTCTAGTTTTGATGCTGAAGTAATAGTCGGAACAAAAATATTGGCCACATGTCCTAGTTCTTGGGCAGCCCATGCAACTGCAATCCCATGATTGCCTCCTGAAGCTGCTAGAACACCATCTTCTCCAACATTCGATCTCATTAGCGAATGCAATGCGCCACGTGCCTTGAAAGAACCACTGTGTTGAAGATATTCAAGTTTAAGAGTGACCGGGTAGCCGATACCGATATGGCCCTTCGCGATCTTGAGGAGTGGAGTACGAATGACACGACTGTCAATTATTTCATTAGCTAACCTGATTTTTTGTCTACTACTCATAGGGACGCGCATCAGACATTCGGCCAACGATCATTCGTTACGAAAGCATTAACTCTGTCAACACATTCTTGTCTGTCATAGATTCCGTAGAGTGCTTGTTTCATACGAACTGGGTCCCCAAAGAAAAATTGTTCGTAAAGACCTTGTCTTCCACCGAAGCCAGACAGACTCATATCCCATGCCAAACGAAATAGTTTAAGTCGTTCGTCTGAAGTTCCATTTTTGCCTTGCAAAAATTTTTTGATGTCGGCTTCTCCCTCTCCCAGTCGATCTGCTTCAGTTGGAATCATGATCAAGCCGCTAGAAGAACAAAGCTGAAGAATTTCGATAAGCCGTCGATGCACTGAGGGGTAATAGTTGCGAGCAGCATCTAAAGGGCCCCTTCCAGGTGTCATAACGCCATATTGATTTACCGTTGCGGTTTCTTCGGAAGCAACTTTCAGCGCCTTCATAATCTCGAGCGTGACAATTACTTCAGCAACCATTTCCTGAACGTGTGGATAGTCACTTGTGCCGATCATATTTATTACTGACTGCAGAGTTCCTAGAATCGCTTCAGTCTTTGCAATTTTAAGATTCACGACTTGGTGAGCCATATGCAAAACCGCGCCCGTTTGGCCGTACGCCTGGTTTGCTAAATCAACATCATCTATTAAGAAAACTCGCTCCCACGGAACCAGAACATCATCAAAAATAACTAACGCATCCATCTCGTCGAATCTTGAGCCGAGGGGGTGATCAACGTGACTCCGACCCAGATCTAAAGGCTCACGACACTGAAATCGCAGACCCTCGGCGTTATTTGGTAGCGAAAAACCCAGCGCATACGGCTTTAAATCTGAACCTCCCTTCAAAACAGTAGATGGAAAAATTAGTATCTCATCTGAAAGTGGAAGCGTGGCAAGCATTCTGGCGCCGCGAACTATTATTCCTTTCGGGGTTTCTTTTACGACTCCCAATGCGATGTATGGGTCGGAAAATTCATTTATCTGTTTTGATTTATCGATCTGAGGACTGGTTAGAGCGTGGGTGAGTGCCAAGTCATTTTCTCGCACGTATTCAAAGTAATTCGCTATGTTTTCACCAAATCTGGGTTGTATCTGTGCGAAATACTCAGCTGCAGTTCCAGCTGCCATGACATTGACATTCATATAGTCGGGTGTTCGCCCCATATGGCCCAGCGAAGCATTTGCCCAAGTCTTGTGCATTTCTGATCGATTGCGCAGATCTTCTTTGGTTTTCGGAACTAAAAAACTACGTCCTACTAACTCTCCCGATGTTGGACTAGTGAAGGTCATCGTTTCAACTAGCTCAGGGGCATGCTGCATGTCGTATAACGCTGCGAGGCTATGAACAGCATTTGTAGTACTCGGATGAGTGGTCGGGTCAGTCACTTGTTCTCCGTTTATCCAAAGATTCGGTGGATTCTGACGAAGGCGTTCTAGAACCTGCTTCCCGGTTCGTGCTGCCATTTACAACTTCCTTTCTGACGTAGATCCATATATAATTATCCGATTATCGGACTTCGTAGGCGTTAATCGGATATGGCTGACTCTAATCGATCACAGACACTTGACAGAGGCCTAAAAGCTTTGTCTTTTATTGCTAAGTGCAACACTGCTCCTACCATCGACGAGCTCGCAGAAAACCTTGGCCTCGGAAGAACCGTTACATACCGGATCGTAAGAACGCTGGAAGATCATAACCTGGTATCCCGAGCTGAAGATGGTCGCCTGAGGCCAGGTTCTCACTTAGCAACACTTGCCCGACAGATACGTGGTGACTTGCAATCAGCTGCACACGGAGTAATGACTCGCTTAAGTAACGAGTTGGGCATGACCAGTTTTTTGGTCGTAAGTGATAACGCCGATGCCATAACTATCCAAAGCGTGGAACCAAGTACCGTTGATGCCCACATCGTATATCGGCCGGGGTTTAGGCACCCCATATCTCAAGGGGCGCCGGGAATCGCACTACTTTCTGCTGAGCCTCCAATGCCCAATGAACGTGTGGAGGTTTCCATAGCAAGGGAACGAGGTTGGGCTTCTTCAGTTAGCGAAGTTTTACCCGGGATGATTTCCGTTGCTGCTCCTATAAAGCCAGTCGGAAGTTCAAGTCCCTCAGCGTTAGCTATAGTCCATTTAGCAGCTGGTCTAGCGAGTCCCGAATTAATTTCTGCAAGGGTTGTCATTGCTGCAAAAACAATTGAAGAAATACTTAGTCAATAATTTTTTCCGTTAAACAAATCGAGG
>TARA_B110000444_G_scaffold82012_1_pt1 | contig 11590 bp, 8 predicted proteins | sample TARA_B110000444 | Tara Oceans TARA_B110000444 (sample SAMEA4398370) | marine metagenome | biome: Polar Biome; feature: [SRF] surface water layer (ENVO:00010504); material: water (ENVO:00002006), including particulate matter (ENVO:01000060) such as... | depth 5 m | reverse complement strand
GCTAAAACGATGGTATGGCGGTCTTTAACTCGTTTTGCAAGTTCAGCGCCCTTAGCAGTAAGCTCTACCGGTCTATAGGGTTGGGAATACAAAAGTTCTTCATCTTGCAATCGTTTTACTATTCGAGAAACTGTAACGTGACTTACATTAAAATATCGTGCTAGATCTAGTACCCTGCACTCACCTAGTTCTTCGATCAACTCCATGACAGCTTCAACATAATCCTCAGCGGTCTCACTAGCATGACGTGTACGGGTTTGTGAAAAGGGAACCGAACGGGCTTTAATTTTTTCTTCCACTTCACACCCTCCCTTTTAAAAATTTGATTTAGCTAAATTATACCCTTGACATGATCCGTAGCCATTGCTACATTTCAAATCCGTAGCGTACACTACTGGACTACTAAGGATATTAGATTTATGGATAAAACTACCGATCGGTGCTTGGCTTTCCTTGCAGTATTAGTAGGCGCATTTTTGCCAAGTTTAGCCCTCACTGAAGAGTTTAAGAAAAGAGGTCAAGAGAGTGTTATCGAGTCAATTGTTGTACAAGGCGTAAGACAGCGTCTGTATAAAGCAGGTGATCTTAAGACCAGTATTTCTAAAACAGAATTATTGAGCTCTCAGCAGTTGAAAGACAAGCAGGCGTCCAGCCTTACTGATGCCTTGCAAGCTGCGCTGGGTGTTCGGGTGTCTAATGAATGCTCTATGTGTGGCGCTAAAAGAGTGATGATCAATGGTTTAAAAGGAGAACATACTAATGTTCTTATTGATGGTATCCCTATGCACACTATGCTCTCAGGATTTTATGGCTTAGACGCAGCAGCTATGGCAGGTGTGGGTACGGTAGAAATAGCACGCGGAGCTGGCGCGTCTTTAATATCTCCCGAAGCTATTGGCGGTACGATTAATTTAGTGTCCAAAATACCGAGTAAAAACCAATTAGAAATTGATATTTCTACGGGAGAAGATGGCTATCAAAAAGCCGCTGTAATGCTCACTGGCATTAACCAGAGCGGCTCTAGCCAAGGGAGCCTGGTCGTTCAGACAGATACTCGTGATCAGTTTGACGGTGATAGCAATGGGGTTAGTGAATCGCCCTTTTTAGATAATCAGTCGGTCACATTAACGGGATCTCATGATTTTAGTTATTCTACCAATTTTAGAGTGCGCCTTAATCATACCGAGTCGGAAGTTTTTGGTGGTCCAGTGTTGGGGGATACCGCAGATAGTATTCGTTCGGCATTGGGTAGTTTCGCCGAGGGAGAATCTGATCATTTATTTGTCGATGGCGACGTCACCGGCCGTTATATTGGCAACTCCTGGCAAACGGCGGAGTGGGTAAGTACCAAGCGCAATGAGATATTAATTAATTTACTCTATGACTTTGAATCTAAACTCAATGCAACACTGAGCGTTGCCAATATATCTCATGTGCAAGATTCGTTTTATGAGGGCATTGATTATTATGCTGACGATGCTATGCGCTATTTAGACGCTCGCTTTAACTATGAATTATCTGGGCAACATTTTTTGACTTTTGGCGCTGATAGCCGCAGAGAACGCATGCGATCAAAGTCTAATGCACTCATTAACAATCCCGATTATATGTCTGATAGCTTTGACTACGACGTTTTGGGATTCTATATAAAGGATAGTTGGACGCCCACTGAAAAATTTGATGCGGAATTTGCGCTACGCTTTGATCATATTCAGGCAGACTTTGTTGATAGTGATGAGATTGGTAAAGAGATTGATCGAACGCTGATATCTCCACGAGTAGATATGCGCTACACCCATGACGATGATTGGCAGTCGCGTTTATCTTTTGGCAAGGGCTATAGAGCGCCACTATCATTTTTTGAGAGTGATCATGGCATTTTAGATGCCGAAAAAGGTTATTTAGTCGAGGTAACAGAGCCTGAGCGGTCTGTTGGCATTAACTACTCACTCAATTATACCGCCGGTAAAGTTGTTTCAACCTTTTCCTTAGCTCGTACCGAAGTGGATAACCTCGCAACCCTAGATCAAACTGCAGAGGGTGTTCCAGTCTTGACGCAACTTACTGACTCAGCCCACGTTATTGCAGTTGACTGGACCCTAAACTATCAATGGACAGAGCTTTTTAATCTTGGAATAAGTACAGAATTATACGATTACAACGCAGTTTTCAAGCGGTCATTTGCCATAGCACCGACTCAAATGAGAGCGACGCTAAGTGGGCTTTGGGATAATCAACAATGGCGAATAAGTACTGCCGCCACCTGGGTCGACCGTCGTGATCTCTCAGACTATGGCTATACTGGATTTGACAAGAATAATGGTTCTGGCAATAAACCCACCATGGCTCCTGCTTATTTTAATGTTGATACTAAAATCGCCTATAAAATTAGTGATAATATCGAGCTGTACTTTGGTGCATTGAACCTTCTCGACTACAATCAAGCTGAAAATGAATCTTCGCCCTTACTATTTGATGAGTTCGGTGGCTATAACGTTACTTACATCTTTGCACCGATGCGCGGGCGCACCGCTTATGTAGGCTTTGATTTAGACTTTGGATAACTGGGCACTAATGGAACGCTATTTAACAGGCTTTTATGTACTCACTTTTTCGTTGCTCTGGCAAGTTGCTGGGGCAACGGAAGCCGTCACGTCACAATCGCTACCACCAGTCTACTTGGAGACATTCGAACACCTTGACAGCCCAAAAAGAGAGACCTTAAAAGACTTTTATGGCTCGGGTATGGCTATTGCTGTTTTTGGTATCGATTGTGCGTGGTGTAAAAAACAGCATAGGGTGCTAAAAGCTTTGCAGGACGAATGCTCTAAATTCAACACGGTGATGATGGGGATTGGTCGTGACAAACGAAAGTTAAATATAGATCTCAGACGCAATCAAAATACGTTTCCTGCATTTCAAATTAACAATAATTTATTCAATGCGCTAGAAAATGCAAATGTTCCTAGGTTGTTGATATTTGATCCACAGGGAATAGCGAGATTGAATCTATCGGGATTTACACCCAAAGGGGAATTGTTGCTATTACTGAATCAACAACTCGGTTATCAATGTTAATGTGATAGATTTTCAGATTAATATCTATGAGTTATTTATTATCTGTTAGGTGGCCGAGAGGTAATTCAGTTTTATAGCATACAGGCTTGAGAGAAAAGCTACTTTTGACATGGCTGATGCCCTCGAACTGGGTTAATCGCTGGTCAAGAAACTCTTGATAACGCTGCAGGTCAGGACTGATAACCCTAATTAGATAGTCAAACTCACCTGTCATTAGATAGCATTCCATAACCTCCGGCCATGACGCTACTTGACTGGCGAAGTCATCCAGCTCCTTCTTAACTTGATGGTCGAGAGTTACCTGCACAAATACAGTCACTGGAAGGCCTGCCTTTATGGGATCAAGAAGACTGACGCGTTTACTGATATAGCCTTTTTCCTCAAGATTTTTTACTCTTCGCGAACAGGGGGACGGTGACAAAAACACCATTTCTGCAAGCTCAATGTTGGGTATTGCCGCATTGCTTTGCAGAATAGATAGAATTTTCCAGTCGGTTGAGTCTAATGTTTCATTGGCCATTATTTATACCACCCTTTTTCAAGTTCCAACGCAAAATTTCATGTTAGATATGATTTAAACCGAAAAATTCACAGATTGCTAATCCTTGTCAATTTTAAACACCACTATCAATATTGATTAGCATCTACGCAATTATTCGCCCAGTAATGACATATATCAGCAATAAATACTGCATTAGGACAAAACCTAGCGCCTATTTTGGCAGGATTTTCTATCTTTTAGCATGCTACTTTAAGCGCTATAGAAAATCATAAATAGCGTACTCAGAGGGTATTTTTATGGCGGCTAAATTTAAACAAACAGGCGCTCCGAGGTTCACCAAAACCACAGACTTATCGATCCCTACTCTGACCATTTTGGATGCCCAAGGAGAGCTTTTTAAAAATGCTAAAGAACCCTTAATTGATCAATCTACGGCGCTGAAAATATACCGCAACATGGTTTATATTCGCGTCCTTGATGAGCGTATGTTGGCTGCTCAGCGGCAAGGGAGATTGAGCTTCTATCTCACCTGTACCGGAGAGGAGGCCGCAGTAGTCGGTTCAATTGCGGGCTTTAAAGATCACGATATGGTAATGAGTCAATATCGAGAACAGGCAGCATTACGTTATCGTGGTTTTAGCTCTGAGCAGTTTATGAATCAATTGCTAAGCAATGACCTTGATTTTGGCAAGGGCCGTCAAATGCCTATTCACTATGGTAGCCGTGAGCTTAACTACATGACCATAAGCTCACCATTGGCGACTCAAATCCCTCAGGCAGCCGGTTATGCCTATGGTCAAAAGTTGTCAGGTAAGGATGCCTGTACGATCTGTTATTTTGGCGACGGTGCCGCTTCCGAGGGCGATTTCCATGCCGGACTTAACATGGCGGCGGTCTCTAATTGCCCCGTTGTATTTGTGGTGCGCAACAATGGATATGCCATCTCAACGCCTACATCAGAACAGTTTCTAGGTGATGGTATAGCACCAAGAGGTATCGGCTATGGCATTAGAAGTATCAGGGTGGATGGGAATGACATATTGGCGGTTTACACCGCGTCAGTCGAGGCCCGTAAATTGGCCTTGGAAACGAGCTCGCCCGTTATTATTGAAGCCATGACCTACCGGTTGGGTGCTCATTCTACATCTGATGATCCCAGCAGTTACAGAGGTAGCGATGAGGAACAAGTTTGGCACGAGAAAGACCCTATTATTAGAATGAAAAAATGGTTGCTCGGCAAGGGGTGGTGGAGTGACCAACAAGATCATCAATTGAAGACAGAGTATAAGAAAGAGATTCTTGACGCTCTCAAGAGTCAAGAAAAGCGGCCATGCCCATCCCTGAGTGAGCTGATTACCGACGTCTATGAAATGCCGCCACTCCATTTGCGACAGCAATACAAGGATTTGTTAAGTCATATTGATCAGTATCCGGATCATTACCTACCAAACCCCAGCCGGATTGACCAACGATCTGTTTTAACTCAGTTTAACTAGGGTACCAACTATGCCACAAATTAACCTTCTTCAAGCCGTGAATAGCGCGCTAGACACGGCTATGGCGACTGACCAGAGAGTGGTCTGCCTTGGAGAGGATATCGGTCAGTTTGGTGGCGTTTTTCGAGCGACCAGTAAACTTCAAGAGAAGTACGGCAAACAGCGTTGCTTTAACACACCAATTACCGAGCAGGGTATCGTTGGTTTCTCCATAGGGTTGGCAGCGCAAGGGTCTGTTGCTGTGGCAGAAATACAGTTTGCAGACTATATTTTTCCTGCTTTCGATCAGATCGTCAATGAGGCAGCGAAGTTTCGTTATCGCAGCGGTGATCAGTTTAACTGTGGTGGGCTGACCATTCGCACACCCTATGGTGGTGGTATCGCTGGCGCACTTTACCATTCGCAGTCGCCAGAGGCCTATTTTTGCCATACTCCTGGGCTAAAGGTGGTGATTCCTAGTACTGCTTACCAAGCCAAAGGACTATTGCTTGCCGCGATACGAGACCCTGATCCGGTGATATTTTTTGAGCCAAAAGCTATCTATCGCGCCGAAGTGGGCGAGGTACCAGACCGAGACTATGAAATACCTCTAGGCGTGGCTGAGGTGGTAACTGAGGGCACTGACATTACATTAGTAGGATGGGGCGCTCAGATGCACCAGCTGCATCGTGCTGCAAAAATGGCGCTTAAAGATGGAATTCACTGTGAAGTGATTGACCTACGAACACTGCTTCCATGGGATCTTGAAGCCGTCTCAGCGTCGGTAACTAAGACGGGCCGACTCATTATTAGCCACGAAGCACCGCGCACGGGCGGTTTTGCAGGAGAGATTGCCGCCGCTATTCAAGAGCAGTGTTTTTTGTCATTAGAATCCCCAATTATGCGCATTACGGGAATGGATACGCCTTTTCCATTGGTATTTGAAAAAGAGTATTTGCCAGACTACCTTAAGGTTTACGAAGCCATCAAAAAAAGCGTCAATTTTTAGTAGTTAGCCTTATCAGAATTAGGAAAATGGGTTATGAATAGAGATTTTATTTTACCGGATATCGGAGAGGGCATCATTGAATGTGAAGTCCTTGAGTGGAAAGTAAAAGAAGGCGATATGATTGAGGAAGATCAGGTGATAGCCGATGTAAGTACGGACAAAGCGGTTGTCGAGATTCCCTCCATGTATTCAGGTCGGATAACCAAGCTTTATTACGCTGACGGGGATATTGCTAAGGTCCACTCACCGCTATTCGCCGTTGATACTGATGAGGAAGGTGTGGAAACGAAAAGTCATATTTCAGAAGCGGCAGAGTTAAAATTAGAGTTAGTAAAACAGCCACCTGAAATTGTTCGAGATACCCAAAATGACAAGGTACTCACCACACCTGCAGTACGGAAATTAGCTCGTGAGCATGACCTCGATCTGTCAATGATTTCTGGTACGGGAAAAAATGGACGTATCCTTAAAGAAGATGTCCACCTATATCTAAAATCGGCAGAGCAGGTGTTCAGCCCAAAAATAACTACCACGAATCAAAATCGCACCGAAGCCATAGTGGGGGTTCGGAAAATTATGGCTCAGCATATGTCTGAGTCAGTTTCCACGATCCCTCATTTTACCTTTGTGGATGAAGTTGATGTTACGGAGCTAATACAGTTAAGAGCGATACTAAAAAGTAACTATACCGATCAGGTGAAGATGACTTTAATGCCCCTGTTGATCAAGTCATTGTCATTATCTTTGAGTCAATTCCCTATTATAAATAGTCGCGTTGACACTGATTTTACTGAACTTACCTATTTGGGCAGTCACAATGTTGGTATGGCCGTAGATGGGAAAAATGGGCTACTGGTGCCTAATATTAAGGATGTTCAAAAGCGCTCTATATTGGAGATAGCAGCTGAAGTGACTAGACTTACCGACGCGGCTCGCTCGGGCATTATTAATATTGCGGAGCTTAGAGGCGGCACTATCACTATTTCCAATATAGGCGCTATCGGTGGCATTTCTGCCTCACCCATCATCAATAGTCCGGAGGTTGCTATAGTCGCCTTGGGTAAAATTCAGGATTTGCCGCGTTTCAATAGTGACAATCAAATCACCTCGCGAAAGATCATGTCAGTGAGCTGGTCAGGCGACCATCGGGTTATTGATGGTGCTACCATCGCCCGGTTCAATAATTGTTGGAAGGCCTATCTGGAAAGTCCAAGCACTATGTTGGCAGCAATGGTTTAACCAAGGTTCTACTTGTTAATGGCAGAGTAGTTTTCCAACTTGTTGATGATAATCTTACCGTTTTTCATAACAAAAACGGGCCTTTCCAGTTTGCTTATATCTGCTAGAGGATTCCCTTTAACAGCAATAATATCCGCCAGTTTACCAGCTTCGATACTACCTACTTTATCATCCCATTGAAGTAATTCAGCGCCGACACTAGTTCCGGCTTTAATGGCATCCATGGGCGTCAAGCCAGCTTCAATTAGGGCGGCAAACTCGCGAGCACACACATGAGGCTCCACTGCATATCCACAAAGGTCTGAACCCACTGCAATTTTTACGCCTGCTCGGTAGGCCTTACCGATCATTTTCAGCCAGTCATCCCTAAAGGATAAGTAAAAATCATCATTTTTACTTTGTGCTAGTAATTTACCGCTATTGGCATAGTAATCCCCTACATAGATGGTTGGCACATAAAAAGTGCCATGATCGACCATTAAGTCGATAGATCTTTCATCCAGGTAGCTGCCATGCTCTATCGATCGAGCCCCCGCAATAACAGCTTGATTGACTCCCTCTGTAGCATGCGCATGTGCCGCCACCGGTACATTGTGTCGTGAAGCCTCTTCAATGGCCGCTGATAATTCTTCGGGGCTGAAAGAAACATTTTTTGGATTATCACCCACAGACATAAATGCCCCAGTAACCATGATTTTTATCCAATCAGACCCGTATTTTATTTCTTGTCTAATAGCTTTTCGTATTTCATCTGGTCCATCAGCAATCAACCCATCAGCAATAACCGGCTGCTCTGGAGACATAAAGTTAATATCACCACCGCCACCGGTAATCGAGATATAATGTCCCGCACCAGTGAGGCGAGGGCCAAGAAATATATCATTGTCGATGACTTTACGAATGTCCTGATTCGCATAGTAGACATCACCGTCACCCATCACTCTTATGGTAGTCCATCCCGCCTCAAGTAGGCCTTGAAGGGTAGATAGGCCTATTAAAGCCTTGTAGGCGGAGGAAGCTTGGAGATGACCGTTTTGATAGTCATTTTTATACAATAGCGGGTGTTCGTGAGCATTGATCATCCCTGGCATTAAGGTTGTACCTGGGAGCTCTAATCTAGGTATCTGTTTTGGTACGTCGCTAACATCCAATACATCGATTATTTTATGGTCTTTGACAATGATAGCTTTGTTTTTCAGCAACTGATCCGAATAGCCATCAATTAAGTTGTCAGCTATCAGAGCATACTCGGCGGCATCCAAGGGTGACGCAAAAATTAAAACTCCAGCGACTATCATCGAACGAAGAGTGTTAAATATAGCCATACTATATTTTCCTTTAATTACCAAATTAATTATATACTGACTCTCTTGTATTAGGCAGTGGATGCTTATAAAAATAACGGGTAAAGGTAGCAGTTAATACAAGCCAAATCGATAATTAATCTAGGGTGGGTGTTTGTGGTAAAAAGTAATCCTAAACAAGCGTTTGATCGCGCTATTTCCTTGTTAAAAAACAATTCATTTGATGAGGCTGAAAAGATCTGTCGTTCCTCCTTGTCTCAGAATGATCGAGATATTAATTTTTTATTCTTATTGGGCACGATACAGATGCGCAAGAATGAGCTCGAAGAAGCTGAGATGCTCTTTAGAGCAGTGGCTAAGAGGTCGCCAGATTATCCAACTGTGCAAGAAAATCTAGGGACAGTACTTTTAAATTTAGGTAAGTCAGAAGAAGCTCTTATCCCGCTTCAGGCAGCCATTGAGCTCAAACCAGACAGTTCAGGTGCATTCTTTAAATTGGGTGGCGCCCTCAAAAACTTGGGACGAGATGAAGCTGGTGATGCGGCACTGAAACATGCAGGTGATTTGTCACCTATTCAGGCCAGTTTAGAAAAGGCCACAAAATTATTTGTGGAAGGCAAATTCCGAGAAGCTGAGGTCTTAGCGAAAGAACTTGTTAATAGCAATCCAAGAGATGTTAACGCAGGCTTACTTTTAGCTCGAATTGCTATTCATGCGGGTGCTAATGATGATGCAGTGAAGCTACTAAGAAAAATTGTCACACTTGCACCCCGCTTTATTATTGCTTGGCATGATCTGGGAGCCACGCTAAATGATCAGGGCAAAGAGGAGGAGGCCATTGCTGCTCTAGGAGATGCCCTTACGCATGATTCTAAAAATGCTACGACCCACTATTTTTATGCCGCGGCACTTGCTAAGGCAGGTCGCACCGAAGATGCAGCCGACTCTTATCGAACTGCAATTGAAATTGAACCTAAATTAGCGGGCGCTCACGTCGGGCTCGGTCATGTACTTAAGACGCTAGGTGATCAAGAAGGTGGTATTGCTTCTTATAGAGCGGGCATAGCATTACGACCGAACTTAGGAGAAATATACTTTAGTCTGTCGAATCTTAAAACATTCCGCTTTAGTGATGAAGAAATTGACGACATGATTGAACGTATTGTTCAACCTGCACTGGATTCAGAATCAATAGCGCATTTTGCTTTTAGTTTAGGTAAGGCCTTCGAAGATAAGAAAGATTATGATCAAGCGTTTGAATATTACAGTCAAGGTAATCAGGAACATAGAAAGAATATAAGTTACGACCCAGTGCAAACAGAGGTCGCGCATGAAAAGATGAAAGAAACTTTTAGCGAAGCGTTTTTTAGTCGGATAAAAGAAACTCAGCCTGGCAGTCAGGATCCTGCACCGATTTTTATTGTGGGGCTTCCCCGATCAGGCTCTACTTTATTAGAACAAATTTTAGCAAGTCATAGTCTGGTCGATGGTACTAGTGAACTACCTGATCTTGGTATTGTGTCTCAAATGATAGCGGACAAGCAAAAAGGTCGTTCATTTCCCGGAGGCATCCTTGAAATGAATGATGCTGAGATGACCAGTTTGGGTCAGGAGTATTTAAGAAGGACCGAACGGCATCGCCGCGGCGCGCCCTTTTTTACAGACAAAATGCCAAACAATTTTGCTCACGTAGGCCTACTTCAGGCCATTTTGCCTAATGCAAAAATTATTGATGCCCGCCGCCATCCTTTGGATAGCTGTGTAGGCTGTTTTAAGCAGCATTTTGCTAGAGGACAAACATTCACCTACGACTTGTTCGAACTTGGTGAGTTCTATCTCGAATATGATGGGTTGATGAAGCATTGGAATCAGGTGCTACCCAATAAAGTACTGCGAGTACAGTATGAAGATGTTGTTGATGACTTGGATAAACAGGTTAGACGCATTTTGGACTATTGTGGGCTTCCTTTTGAGGAGGGCTGCGTCAACTTCCATGAAACTAAGAGATCCGTGAGGACCGCGAGTTCTGAGCAAGTAAGACAGCCAATTTACAATCAATCGGTGAATACGTGGAAGCGCTTCGAGTCGCACATTGATGACTTGAAAGAGACCTTAGAACCTTTATTAAATCCATCTGATCCCTCGGGTATTCTGCGGTAGTTTATTATGACTTTACCAAAATTAATCGCCACCTCAGTGGTGCGAGGAAGTGAAAAAGGGCAGAGCCATGGTGGTGTTTATACTATTGATTTTAATACCCTAGAAGTAAATCAACATATTGATTGGAATAAAGGCGATATTGATTTTGCTGGTCGGGGTTGGGATAGGGGGCTTCGGGGAATTGCGGTCCACAATGAGCAGATATGGATAGCTGCTAGTGATGAATTGTTCTGCTACAGTCCCAATTTTGAATTGCTGGGTTCCTATCGGAATGAATATCTCAAGCACTGTCATGAGATAAGTCGTCGAGATCATTTACTTTTTCTTACTTCCACAGGTTACGACAGCTTGTTGGTTTTTAACCTTAATACACTCAGTTTTAGCTGGGGTTTCTATCTCTCTAAGAATGGCAGTGACTGGATTGGACAGCGTTTTGACCCCTTGGCTAAAAATGGACCTCCATTTTCAAATCACTATCACATTAATATGGTGCATGTGGCCGAAACGGGTGTTTATTTTAGTGGCCTACATAGTCGCGCATTATTGAGATTATCTTCTGATATGACGATCTCTCAGGTATGCAGCCTCCCTGAGGGGGTACATAATGCGCAGCCGTTTTTAGACGGAATTGTATTTAATGATACCAAAAGCGATGTTGTACGTTTTATAGATAGAGCTGGGGCATCAAAGGTGTTCAAGGTGCCAGCATATAATGAGGAAGACTTGCAGTTCCATGGCGTGGATAGCACTCAGGTAGCCAGGCAGTCATTTGGTCGAGGTCTTTGTGTTGTTAATGATCAAATGATCGCTGCTGGTTCATCCC
>TARA_B110000444_G_scaffold238797_1_pt1 | contig 11599 bp, 6 predicted proteins | sample TARA_B110000444 | Tara Oceans TARA_B110000444 (sample SAMEA4398370) | marine metagenome | biome: Polar Biome; feature: [SRF] surface water layer (ENVO:00010504); material: water (ENVO:00002006), including particulate matter (ENVO:01000060) such as... | depth 5 m | reverse complement strand
CCATTCCAATTTGAACGGTAGGTGAACGATACAAATGAAATTCCATCATCAGTAAATATTTTCTGAGTGATAAGTGGTTCATTCTGCACTAATACGATGCTTAAACCAATCTCCTCAAGCGTTTCTCGTACACACCCAATACTTGGATGTTCATCGTGGTCCATATAGCCGCCAGGGAGCGTCCAGAATCCTCTAAAGTGCCCACGTTCAACCTTTCCAAGTAAGACCTGTCCAGCATCATTACAGATCATGACTTTCGATACAAGGCGGTGAATCGAACGATAAATTGCTTCTCGTGCCACAGGGTGAACCGAGTCATCTGCAATCATTTCATCTTTCCATGCCCAGTGTTTTGGCCATTCAATGTCTGGATACCCTTTGAGAACACGGTACACAAGTGTACCAAATACGATACGAGTTTCTCGTATGACCTTCCATTCAATACCCATACGTTTGATTTCGGCACGTGTTGGAAGTCGTAGTGCCGTCGCCTCGTTCTGGCGACCTTGAATTGGGAGTTGTGGACCATTCCCTTCTTGGTCAACCAGTAACACCTTCCCGTCGTGTTCAAGATGAACAACTTCCTCGGGATGCATGTTCTTCGGTTCCCCTCATGTTTCATCAATGCTCGTATGATTGTAATTTTTGAAGATGGTATTCTTCAAGTACATGTGCTCAATCGCTCACTCATGAACTTCGAACAACTCAACCTATCCGGCTGGGCGAAGACCTATCTGCTGGTAGACCCCGAAACTCGAATGGCTGCACTCGTCGATCCTGTTTACGATTTCATGAATGAATATCTCGCTATCATCGAGGCTCGTAACCTTGTTCTCTACTGCACCATTGCAACACATACCCATGCCGACCATATCTCTGCATGCTCATCTCTACGAGAACAAACAGGTTGCGAATATGTGATGTGGAAAGATACACCATGTTTGAATGTCTCCAAGTACATCGAAGAAGGAGAAATACTGATGCTAGGTTCAACTCCTCTCAAAATCCATCACGTCCCTGGACATACTAACGACCATGTTCTCATTGAAACTCCAACACATTTGTTGACGGGTGATTTCCTCTTTACTGGCCAAGGTGGTGTCGGTCGGGATGATTTGCCGAGTGGTCGATTGCTCTCACATTGGGAGTCTCTGAAAAAACTCGAATTGCTTGATGGTGAACTTCTCGTCTGTACGGGACATGACCCGCCAGAGACCGTCATGCAAACACTTGATTGGAACCGTGCCAACAATCCAGTTCTTACAATGACATCCTTCGAACAATTTGAAGCATGGCAAAACAAAGTAACTGCAGGTTTGGGTGCGGTGTCTAAAATTAAAACAGCGCTTCCCGCCAATCTTTTCGCAGAAATTCCTGATGTGATTCCTTGGATGGAATGATTATCACAATCCGAACCCCCACACACACCCGCTCACGCTAGGGTACCCACTGCTTGGATGGGTATGCAGAGTTATTAACAATATGATGATACTAGTGTAGGTGATAGCAATGGATTCGACTCGTCAAGATTTGCGACTAACAACAATCGTTGTATCTTTCATGTTTATCATTGTCTTTTTGATGGTTCGTGCTGTTGGAAATAATTCAGTCGTTTTGAATGGATACTCTGCTGTACTCTACTGTGCAGTGATTAGTATTGGTATGCAATGGATTGCATGGATACCTGCATCTTTCGCGAAAACTGAACGCTTCTATGATTTAACGGGTGGCTTAACCTATCTCACAGTCGTAGGATTCAGCCTTTGGGCGGGTTCACAGTCCGAACCTCCAAGTGCAAGAGAATTAATCATTAGTTTACTTGTTGTCATCTGGTCTTTACGCCTGTCCAGTTTTCTTTATTTTCGTATTCATCGAACTGGAAAAGATGGACGCTTTGATCAACTCAAAACATCGCCGATCCGATTTCTCGTACCATGGACTCTTCAAGGCCTTTGGGTATTCCTAACAATGATTGTAGTTATTGTCATCAATAGTCAAGCAGATTCAGGAACTCCATTAGGGATATGGGACGGTATAGGATTGTCAATATGGATACTCGGATTTGGTATTGAAGCAATAGCAGATAAACAAAAAACAGTATTCAATTCAGAACCAAATAATCAGGGCAAATGGATTGACAGTGGTTTGTGGTCTTACTCTCGGCATCCGAACTACTTAGGGGAAATTCTTCTATGGACTGGAATCGCCTTCTTTGGAATATCTTGCTTTACAGGTCTCGAAAGAGTTGCTTGGGTATCGCCCATATTCATTTATCTCCTCTTAACGAAAGTGAGTGGAATTCCCATACTCGATAAACGAGCTTTAGAAAAGTGGGGAGATGATCTCGAATATCAAAAATACAGAGAGAATACTCCTGCTCTTCTTCTTCGATTTAATAAAAAATCATAATGTTCGAGAACTTGTTTGAATTGGAAATATATTTTGGTATTTGTTACCGGTTGAACGCGTGGAACCACCTTGAGCTTCGAATGAATCATTGAGTACTGAGGTGTACTTAGAGTGGGTTTTCCGGTATTGTGCCACGGTTCTCACTCACCGGAAGTTCTTGTAACTCAGCAAAACTCAGTTGCTTAATCGGTAAGGCACTCAACGTGTTCAATCGCTCTTTCATAACCATCCGAACATGAAACTCAATCCTGCCCTTACTTCGTGTTAAATCGTAAGAAAGGGGATTGAGTGTTTCGATGACTTGGGAGCCAAATTCATCTCGAACATAGGACCCTCTCCAGATAGAGTATCCCCAGCGGAAAGCAATTCCAACAACCGCAGCCCCATACAAGAGTGTGAGTACGGTTAGGGCGAATAAGACTGCGTTTCCATCTCTTGCTTCATCAAGTAAATTTCGTGCAATCAAAAACAGTAAACCAATACCAACGAGTGGCTTGAGAATACTTTCGAGCCATTGGTCAACAGGAACCAAACGACCTTTGGATGGGTCAACAAAGACCAGGTCCGATTCAAAGGCTGCATTCAGTACACCCAATGCTCCAAGCAAGACAATGTAAAGTCCGGTGGAAAACAATATTTCGATTCCCCAAGATTCAAGGTCAAAGGTCCAGTGGACCATGAGCCAAGCGAAAAGACCCAAAAAAGCACCTTGAGGCACATGATTGAAGTGAATAACGTGTTGTGAGAATTCATTCATTTTTGCCTTTTCGTCCGCTAACCCTCGGTGAGGTTTTGGGATGTGAATAATCTGCCAGTGCATCAGTTGTTCGATCGCATTTAAGCCTCGAACAAGCATTCCTTTCCGGATGAATATATATTCGATGACCAAAAGAATTGGAAAACCGATTAAGATGACTGGGAGTGCCATAATGACTGCCAATGGAAAAATAATAATCGCCGGTAACAGTAAAAAATGAGACACCGTTAACGGGTGAAAAAGATCTGCTTCGATGAGTCGCTGATGGCTTGGTCGGATGTGGAGGCTTCGAGCAACATCGTCCAAGGTTGCACGAAACGGTGCGACTTGCCTTCCAGCATCAATAATTTGTAAGACAGTACTCCGGTATTGCGATGCTTCATGTCCGACACCAATGAAGAATCTCCATCCCAGTCGCATTGGTAAGGCGAGTAACAATGGAATTGACAGCAAACTGGCTGCCCACATCAATGCACTCGTATCAACTGCCGCCATGAGTCTCGTACCTCCCACTTGGCAGGAGTGTTTCAAACATCGGGTTCCTGGGAACCGTTTGGCTAAGGTTGATGGCCTTGATGAGAAACCATTGGGTATGGCGAGAATCGCAGTGACAGACGGAATGGCGCAAGATGCAGTCGTTTTGTTAGAACAAGCAGGACATGAAGTTGTGCTTGGTTTCATCGAGGCAGCGGACTTATTGTCTGGAGCACTTTCGGAATTTGACGCCATCATTGTCCGGAGTGCGACAAAACTTCCAAAGGAAATTATTGAATCTTCAGGTGACCGTTTGAAGGTAATTGGCCGTGCAGGAGTGGGTGTTGATAATATCGATATTGTCGCAGCTGCTGCTGCTGGTATTCCCGTGGTGAATGCTCCACGTGCTTCGACTCAATCAGTCATTGAACTCACTGTTGGGCACCTTCTCGCATGTATTCGTCACATTCCACGTGCAGACCGTGGTATGCGTGAAGATAAATGGGAAAAGAAAATTATGAAAGGAACAGAACTTCTTGGTAAAAATCTCGGTTTGATTGGCTTTGGCCGTATTGCACAAGGTGTTGGTTCAATTGCTCAATTATTTGGCATGGAGGTCCACGCCTATGACCCGTACCTTCCGGCGAAAGTGGCCAAAGCGCAAAACACGACTTTGCACAAGAATGTCGACACTTTGTTTCAAACCTGTACGCACATTTCGATTCATTGCAACTACAACGATGAAACTCACCATTTAGTTAACGCAGAACGTCTTGCTCTGATGCCTGGAAAGTCACTTGATGGCATTCTTTGCGGTAACCACATCGTCAATTGTGCACGAGGCGGAATCGTCGATGAAGAGGCGTTGTTGGAAGCCCTCACTTCTGGAAAAGTCGCCTCGGCTGCTTTAGATGTGTTTGAACAGGAACCAGTCGCAGCAGGGAACAAACTCGTTCAACATCCAAACTTCCATGGCACACCACATATTGGGGCAGCAACTCTTGAAGCTCAAGCACGAGTTGGTCGAGACATTGCCCATGCAATCATGACGGTACTTGGTGGCGAACAAGCAGAAACGACAGTTAATTCACATTTACTCAAGTGACACTTTCACTTCTTTGCACCGTGGGTCATATGAAAGATAGATGTCCGTACGCGTAAAATCCACGATATGCGTCTTTTACGTTCATCTCTGCAAAGCCTTCAATCTCAATTCTCACAACCACTTGAAGATTTACCAAGGGAGTTCAAACCTCCGGAAAAATTGCTGTATCTTACCCCGCACTTCGAGATTCTTTTGTGTGAAGAATACATCAACTTCAAACACCGCAGACAACATTCTCAATACATGTCGGAAGGACAGACTCCTGATTCTCATGGGTCCGAATCTTCGTTTAAAGAACGAATTTTGGTTCATTGTGATCTTGATGCCTTTTTTGCTGCTGTTGAAATCCTCCATCACAATCTTGACCCCGAAAAACCTCTCATCATCGGCTCAGACCCACAAGGAGGTCGAGGTCGAGGTATTGTTTCAACTTGCAATTATGCAGCCCGAGCATTTGGCATACATTCTGCTATGCCTGTCAGTGAAGCTTGGCGTCGTTGCCCCGGACACCCCTTTGGTCCCGGGCATTACATTCGAGGGAGTCGTGGACTGTACAGCCGTGCTTCACGACAAGTCATGAGCATACTGAAAGAACCTGCTGAGTTTTTCGAAAAAGCGAGTATTGATGAAGCATATTTGGATATCACGGAGCATGTAGGAGGAGACTGGGATGTAGCGTATGCACTTTGCCGTACACTTCAGACCGCTATTGAACAAAAAGTCGGACTGACCGCATCGTTTGGAATTGCCCCGACGCGTATTCTTGCCAAGATGTCGAGTGAAGTGAACAAACCCAAAGGCATCTTTCGTATTCTTCCTGATGAAATCGCTGATTTTTTTGAAGGCCGTTCACTCCGTGAAGTTCCTGGAATTGGTCCCAAAAGAGCAACACAACTTGCTGAATGGGGTTTTGTGACGGTCGATGAAGCCTATGTTCTCGGAGAACTCGCCTTAGGTCGAATGGCTGGTGAGCGATTTGCACAATGGCTCACCCGTGTTGTTGACGGAACCACGAGTTCCGAAGTGAGCCAACTTCGTAGCCGCAAGTCCATTGGTAAGGAGCGTACTTTTTCATCCGATCAAACGGACCATGAAGCGGTTCTTGACGTACTTCGTTCACTCACACACCGAGTGCTCAAACGTTCGAAGGAAATGGGTATTTCTGGCCGATTAGCCGAAGTGAAAATCCGTTATACCGGTTTTGAAACTCACACACACGGTCGTTCGATTCCAGTAGCAATGGATGAACCAGATGTCTTTCTTCGTTTGGCGGAGCACCTTTTTGCGACCAATGTTCAACACAACCGAGGATTGCGTCTCGTCGGCTTTCGACTCGGACAGTTAGATATGCCACCTACCCGACAAGCAATGCTGCTTCTTCAGGAAGAAGAGTGATTATTCCAAATGGTGCATGCGTGTGAGAATCGCTGTGAAACCCAACAATTCTTCTGGGATTTCAATACCAGAAACTGGCTGGTTCAACGAAATTCCTTGTTCTTTCTTTGAGCTCCATGTCTCTCCGTTAAAGGTTTGAACAGCCGCTGAAAGGTTCCGCAGACGGTCGCCTTCTTCTGTATCTAAGTAGACTGAAGGTTCCGCAGGTGCAGGGAATGCATGAACATCAACTGCAGATTTTCCATAGATACTCTCAGAGATGTGGTGGGTGAAGAACGGACAGACTGGAGTAAATGCTGACATAAAGTCTCGAACAATACGGTGGAGAGTCCATGAAGCAGCAACATCATCATCGTAAAGACGTGATTTCACCATTTCGAGATAATGGCTCGGTAGGACGCCTGTTCCAAAGGTTTTGAGTGCCTGAGTTGCTGTGTAAATATCGAGGTTTTCCCAAGCAGTTTTGACCGTATCCATTGTTGCATTGAATTCAGCCAAAATCCATTTGTCTTCGATGGCCAAATTCCCTGGAGCAGTTTCAAGGTCTTCTGGAATTTCAAATTGAGATGCGAAACGAGCAACATTGAACAATTTTGTTAAAACACCGAAGTACTTCTTCTCAATTTCTTCCGGATTGATATGGAAATCATCACCAACTTGTGCATCGCATGCTTTCCAAAGTCTGAAACATTCACTGCCGATTTTGTTCGCTCGCAGACTGACTGTTTTCTCAGGACCCTTCACTTTCCATGAACCTGTTCGGCCACCAGCTCCACATTCAAGAACAGAGTCGGCATCGATTCCATTGCCAAGTGATTTGCTCATTTTACGGCCCCAAGGGTCCATTCCTAATCCATCGATCCAAACGTGTTTGAATCCAGGCTTATCGAGTAAAAGGTTCGATTTGAGAAGCGTATAGTAAAGCCATGTTCGAACAATCTCCTTACCTTGAGGGCGAAGTGCTGTTGGGAATGCCTTTTCAAAAACCTCTGGTTGATTGAGGTAACCACTCACGAAGAGATTGGAATTGGATGAATCCATCCAGGTATCGAATACCTTTTCTTCACCAATGATTTCTCCGAGTTCATCTTTCATCGATTCAAAGGAACCCAGTTCCTCACGTGTATCTCGCGACAAGACCTGACTGCCTGCAGGCGGTGCTTGACACCATGGTTGAACATATGTTCCAGTTGGCGGGACAATGATTTTAGTTCCATCACCACTGTACCAAATCGGGATTTCAGTATGGTACCAACGACGACGGGATATTGGCCAATCGATGCTAATATTATCCATCCAATCGAGTAGGAATTGCTTGTTACGAGGTGGGTGGAATTCGATTTCTTCAATGTGCTCTTTCATTCGGTCCTGTGCATGTGTTTGTTTGACATACCATTCTTTGAGCAAGATAATTTCAACTGGATTTTTTCCACGTTCTGAAACTGGAATCTCTTGTTCTCGTTCAACGACATTGACGAGTGTTCCTTGTTCTTCGAGATATTCAATGGCTGCATTGCGTGCTTCAATCACCTTCATGCCAGCAAACGGTCCTGCTAAGTCGGTCAGTTTACCTTCTAAGTTGATGGCTTGGAATGGTGTTAATCCAAGTTCACGGAAGACAGCGACGTCATTTTGGTCTCCAAATGAACAAACCATCAAAACGCCTGAACCAAAATCGGACTTCACCGATGCATGAGTTCTGATCTCAACAGAGGTAGTTCGCCCTTCAACTGGAAGTGGAAGTTGAATTGTCTTACCGATGAGATGAGTGTATCGCTCATCATCCGGATGGACAACAACGACCCCGCAAGCACAAATCAATTCCGGACGAGTTGTCGAGATGACAATTTCAGTACCATCGTCACAGGTCCACTTGACATCGACGAGGCGAGTTCTTCTTGACTGGCGTTCAACTTCAGCATCGGCAATGGTTGTCCCTTCGACAGGGTCGTAGATATTTGGTCGCAAATCTTCGATGATTGCCCCCTTTTTGAAAAGTTCAATAAAAATTGATTGAGTCACGGTCCGATACGCAGGAGAATCAGTGAGGTATTCACGGTCATAATCGCATGAAAGGCCGACTCTGCGAGCAGTTTTGCGCATAGCTTGCGTAAATGTCTCGATGGTTTCTTCACACAGTTTCAAAAACTCTGCACGGTCATAGGTTTTCATTTTGCGCTTTGTATTCTTCTCAACTGTGAATTCAATGTTAATGCCGTTTCGATCAACACCCCACGGGAAATAGACTTCCTTGCCAAGAAGTCGTTGTGAACGAGCAAGAACATCAATCATTGAATATTGAGCGACCGCACCGATATGCCAAGTTCCAGATGGATATGGGGGTGGAGTATCAATGACGAAGATCTCTTTACCACTGTCTGGGTTGAACGCATATCTTTGTGAATAAGATGCGGAATCTTCCGAATGGGCTTCTTGAATGCGCTTTTCAAGGTCAATTGACCATCTTTTATCGTTTAATACGGGGTCTGGCATGTGCCTCACCTGGCCTCGCACACATGAACGATGCGATTCCAAACAGCGCTACGACGGTTCACATTTGAACCCAACGGACAAACCATGTTGCTTATTCACCTGTTTGTAATACGGGAATTAGAACACAATCCTGCGGTAAACATTTGAAGGTCCACGAACCACAAAGAAATAGGGGAGAGTATTTTGGTCAAAGACAGTCAAAAAAAATCCGCACCGAAGTCGGTCATTGTAGAATCGAACAGCACTTCAAATGATTCTGAAAAGAAGGGTGGAAGTTCACGCTTCGGAAGCATGAAGCGCTCGAGTGCATCTCGTATTCAATCGGGTGCTGTCGACCTCTCCGCAAGAGTTCAAGATTTCAATTCGAAAAACGCCATTGATGCTGTTTTGGATGCACCTGTTCGATTCCGACGTGAATGGGAAAAAACAGGAGCTATTGGGGCCATTACTCGTTTCCCTCTTGCGACCGTGGTGCTGTTTTTACTGATGACTTTGTTCTTCGTTACTCATTCGGGGTTCTTTGACTTGTACCTGACTCAATTTGATGATGACCGGGATGAGACTGATTTGAACGTCAACGGTGACCTGGAAGTTTATCTTCCAGATAACAGTGAAGTTGGTGAATTGCTCAAACTGGTTGAAGAAGATTGGTCAACCAACGTCATGGTTGTTTATGTCGAACTCAATGATGGTAATTATAACATCACTGACCAACGCATTCTACAAGAAATAAGTTATGTTGAAAATACCCTTAACCCTTGTATTTCCTCATTTGTGTGTGCGAACCCCAACGGTTCTTCTGGCATTCTTGAAGACGATGTCATCTACCTTCTTTCCATTTCCACAGTTCTCAAAGAAGTAAATTCGAGTGCTCCCCGGATACGTGAAGCTTTCGTAACTGAACTTGGTCAACTTGGTTGCGGATTTGGTCAAGAGGATTGTCCCTCGGCCCAGGCTGCTGAATCCTTCAACGATGTCTTGGGGCTTACTGATGATCAATTTGGAGGGGGATATGAAATTCCTTCTCAAAATACAATTGATTTGGTTATCAATGAAATGTATGAAGATGATGGCTCTCCAACTCCTGGTCTCGATAAGTTAGCACGTGATATTTCGTGTGGAACTCCTGGATGTGTTTTCCAAGGTCAACAAGATGTACCTGATGGGACATTAGACCGAGCAATTATGGCTATTGCGGTTTCAGATGGAATCTCCGCAAAAGACATTATTTCCCAAACAGAAATGAACTTGGAGAAAATCAGTCAAATGGAGCGCCCTTGTGAATTTGGAGCAGATGGTCAAGCAGTCGTTGCAGAAGGACTGTGCATTTGGGGTGAACTCTCTGAGGAACAGGAAGAACGTGGAGTGAAGAGTTTAGGTCTCTCAATGACCTTAACTGGTCCAGTCCCTATTACGAATGCGGTAACTGAGCGCACCTTCGATATGTTTTGGGATATCTTTCCAATCGCAGTTGTACTTGTTGCAATCGGACTGTTTGTATTCCATTGTGATATCTTACAAACTGGTTTGACTGGGATTCGTCCACTTCAAGGCCTCAAAGTCGTCATTATTTCAGGCCTTCCGACGCTGTGTGCAGTCTTTTGGACGTTAGGAATAATTGGGTGGCTGAACTATGAGGTGACGATGACCGTCATTATTGTGGGTCCAATTTTACTCGCGCTTGGGGTATCCTACGGTTTGCACATTACCAATCGCTATGCTGAAGAAACAGGTTCGAAGACAGAAAAAATGCGAGGCGCACTTTCTTCAACTGGAAAAGCTGTCTTTTTATCTGCCGTGACGACCGTCATCGGATTCATATCACTTGTTTTCACGCCAATGGCTCCTATTCAAACGGTAGGTATTGCTCTTTCAGGCGGTATTGTTGTCGTCTATATCCTTACCATGTTTATGGTTCCAAATTTAACTCTGTTACTCGATTTGAGAAAGCCTAAACATCCACCGCTTAAACTGTTCGTGAATATTGTTGAAGTTCCTATGAAATACAACCGTGCCGTGATTGCAGTGTTTGGGATACTTATTCTCGTTTCAGCAACATATGGTCAAGCGAATGTCAAAGAAAACATCGACATGTTGGAAATGGCTCCAGATGATGAGGATTCGGTTACTGCCATGAAAAAATACAGTAATGATTTCAATTCAGGCCAACTGGGTATGGTTCTCGTTCAAGCAAACCTTACCGGAGATACTTCCATCGAAGTCTCGCAGCAAGATCCCGCCGAGAATTTACGGCAAATTGATACTTTAGAAGGACTGTTAAACGATGTCGATGACACTTCAGCAGTTTCTATCGTGTTTTTGATGAAATCTTCGGGTATTGCTCCGACCGTCGCCTGTACTGGTTGCAGTGAATTGGTTCAAACGATGCCGCTTCTTCCTCAAGATATCAAAGATACTGCTGCTGTATTATTGGATAGTTCTGTATCAGGCGGTGCCTCGTTTTGGGATTTATTGACCTCACCGGATGCATATGGATTGCCAGCATCACGCCAAAGTGAAGTTTTTCTCCTGAATGTCTTTTATTCATCAATTACCGATGAGACTCGTGGAATCTTTATTAGCGAAAATTTTGATCGTAGCCTGATTTTGGTTGATATGCCGTATCTTCCAGTTGCAGATACAATCTCCAGTGTTGAAGAAATCGATGACCTTACCGCAACATTTAGTGGTACTGAACCGGGTGATTATGCTACAGATTTGACTGGAGTTGCCCCGACGACAATTGAAGTAAACGAATTGATTGTTGGTTCTCAATGGACATCTCTCGGATTTGCAGTCATCCTTACATTGATTACTTTAGCCATTGTTTTCAAGGATATTAAGTATTCAATATGGACCACTTCTCCGGTTATTGCCACTGTTGCTTTACAATGGCTTGTTATGTGGAGGATGGACGTAGACCTGTCGCTTGTTACAGTGATGATTGGTTCGATTTTAGTTGGTGT
>TARA_B110000444_G_scaffold261195_1_pt1 | contig 11611 bp, 10 predicted proteins | sample TARA_B110000444 | Tara Oceans TARA_B110000444 (sample SAMEA4398370) | marine metagenome | biome: Polar Biome; feature: [SRF] surface water layer (ENVO:00010504); material: water (ENVO:00002006), including particulate matter (ENVO:01000060) such as... | depth 5 m | reverse complement strand
CGGAAGTGCTGGTGTATGGAACCAATCCGTTGGTTGCAGATACTGATGGTGATGGCTTAACAGATGGAGTCGAAATCAATGTTAATGGAACCGACCCGTTGGACAATGATACAGATGATGATTTGTTACTCGATGGAGAAGAAGTCTTGCTGTATGGCACCAATCCACTCGTGCCTGACCCTGACAACGATGGAGATACTTACTACTGGTTCCAAGACTGTAACGATACCAATGCAATGGTTTATCCAGGTGCACTTGAAGTGCTTAACGGCATCGATGATAATTGCGATGGACAGTGGGATGAAGGATTCAATGCCACCGATACAGATGGCGATGGGCTCTCAGACTTTGGTGAATTCCACGTCTTCGGCACCAACCTCTCTGAAGCCGATACCGATGGGGATTTCTTGAATGATGGAGAGGAAGTCTTGACCCTCCTCACTGACCCCTTAGTCAAAGACAACGATACTGACATGGATGGTTTCTATTGGTTTGAAGATTGTAACGATACCAATTCGAGTATTTATCCGGGCGCTCTAGAGCTCTTGGATAACATTGACAACAACTGTGATGGTGAAATCGATGAATCATTTATCGGTACAGATGCGGATGCGGATGGATTACTCGATTTAGTTGAATTCCTTGAAATAGGCACCGACCCGTTTGATGATGATACTGACGGTGATGGACTGAGGGATGGAATTGAAGTTCTATCGACGTTCACCAATCCATTCGTAATTGACCCAGATGCCGACCAAGACGGTTTCCGTTGGTTCCTTGATTGCGATGATAATGATTCTGCCCGTTCACCAAATGCTGTCGAAATTTGGAATGGATTAGACGATGATTGTGACGAGGGAATTGACGAAGGTGTTGACAGGAGAGCAGAGGTAACACCTGCACCGATGATGCCTAATCTGATCCTTAATGCAACCAACGATACGCTCGAACTTGCCCTCTCGCTCGAATTGGATGATGCTTCATTGCAACGACTCAACCTTAATGTTCAGTGGTACAGGAATCAGAGTTTAATCTCTCAAGGACTTTCATTCACTGAACAGCCTCATAATTGTCAAGACAAGAATTCTTCTTTTTCTCAAGAATTATGCGCCTTCAACGGCACTGTTGGACCGTATGAAATCAAGGCTGTTCTGTTTGATGGCGATTCTTTTATCGAAATTACGTGGATGGTGACCTATACCGTGTGGCACCCTCCAGCTCCTGAAGTTGACAGGAAAGTTATCGACATCAATGAAAAAGACAGCGCGTCCGTTCTCCAATCCAATGCTTTGGTTTTCGCCCTGGGGGGTATAGTCGTGCTACTTTCCATGATACTGATTTTCACACGACGGCAAAACTCAACTCCAAAGCCGCAAGCACGTCCAATGCAGGCTCCAGAACGTTTTGCACAACCACCAAAGTATGATGGCGTCCCAGCGGCTCCAGATTTCTCTAAAATAAACCAGTATGTGCCTCCATCAAACAATGATTGGGATTCCAATAAATGGAAGTAATCACACAGGGTTGGTGATTAGACTCCAGCCGATGAGTCGGCCTTCTGCTGCATCTGCAATGAGATTCAATTGTTTATGTTCCCCGTTTTCATCCCATGTTCGAGAAATATCAACAGTGACGGCTCCATCGCCACCATCGCCAATTTGTGAAAGGATGGAGCCGATGTCATTACCAGGGACTGCAATCAAGTAGCCTACTTGCACGTCACTTTGATACTCGCCAGATGAGGTGAAGAAACGTTCTGGGCCGAATAACACATCATAGCGAGATGAATCTGAGAACCATGTTTCAAGTGTGGTTATATTGTACGTATTTGGGATTGAGTCTCGATTGTAGGCAGTCAAATCTAAGTCGCCTCTTTTGTCATATTGGCAATTATCTGCATTTGGTATGCCGGTGAGATTGAATTGTATCCAGCCCGCTTGTTCATCGGATGCAACCCAAGAAAGGTTCCATTGAGATACGGATGATGATGTCTGTTTGGTCGTACCGCGCCAAATATAGCCGTTTTCTTCTAGTGCTTTCGATGCCCCTGGTGCAATTGTGTTTGGCCAATGATCGAAACAAGCAAGAGCGTCCTCAAAGGTATGCTGGCGTAGAGTTGAATCATCCGGCATATGGAGGTCATATTCGCCCCATGTTTCCAATTCACTTGACGGACCGAGTTGATTGGCTTGAGGTTTAGAAGCATATGTCAAACCAAGGTCCAATTGTTTTTGTCCCCGGGTCAATGAAGTCTTAGCAAAGGTGTGATGCAATTCCAATTCCCCTTCAGGCAAGACATAATCGTTCAGTAATTGGGATGCTGGAGAGCAACCCGATTGGCCGGCTTGTGTCTCTGAAATCAAAACATCAACTGTTTGTTTCGCAGCCCAAGGGTTTCCTTCTTCAACCCACAAATTCATCGTTGCAGAACCTAAACAATAAGCCTCGATATCGTGATGCGTAGCGACAATCTTCCATGCAGGGCTCCCTCCATATTCATCAATGCCAATTACGCGCCAATCCCATCCAAGGTTACTCCCTATTGCTCCTTTGTCAATGAGGTCGTTGGCAAATAAATGTTGAATTTCTACAGGTTGCATCATTAAAGCAAGCCCTGGTGCAAGCGTTTCGAGCCCACCAAGTAAGCCTCCAACGCCGTAACTTACTGCCGTGCCCTGATATTTGCCAATTGGAGATGGGAGGTCGATTCCCCAATTCAACTCAGTTGCTTTGGTATCTTGATTTCGAAGTTCGATATATTTGGTCGAAGAAAGATCTGCAGTCCCTGAGCCGGTAATCGCTCCGAATTCACATATGCTCCCTACAGAAAGATGGCGATTTACTCGGAATGGATTCAATGAATTGGTATTGACAGTTTCAACAGCGAGCCATTCTGCACCCATTCCTCCGACGACACGTACTGCGCCTAAACGGTCTGTCGAACCGCCTTCATTCACCAATTCACTCGTGCCGCCATCAGTGATGGAAAGACTACCTGCGCCACCAAAATCAATGGAGAGTTTACAAATTTCGTCATCTGTTTCAAGTTGGTCCATGACAAGTTCAACAAACCCTTCAGTGGCAAGGAAAGTTGCCAAGCCGTTTTCATCACCGGTAATCTGGTACTGCATACTGTCGCCGTAGCGAAGTTGTTCAGCAGTAAAAGAATTGAGCTGATTGTCGAGGTAATAATATCCACCTGCACCGACGATAACCAAAGTGAGGAGGACTGCTGCGACTTGAGGTTTTCGAATGAGATCTAGAAGTGTGGCAGGGCCTTCGCGGACCTGCTTTTTCTTAACGTTCGATTTCTTTACAATTACAGATGGTTCTTCGTCAACAAATTCCGCATCCAGTATCTCTGCATCGAGAATACTTCCTTCTTCTGATGAATCTTCAACATCAGTAACATCGTGATTTTTAGCGGGAGTAATTGTGTCTTCATCTTCCATCGAAAGTACAATTTCATCGACTGGCTCTACTTCCAGTATCTTCTCTTCTTTGGGTTTTGAAACGGGTTGAGCCTTTGCTTTAGAGGGTAAGCCAACTTCCTTGTTTGAAAGGCCTGCGTCGAGCAGACGCTCAAGTAAATCTGATTTCTTACCACTGGTAGATAAATCGTTAAGGATGCATAATGCTTTGAGTTTTGCAACTGTCAAAGAAGATGTTTGCTCGTCCGACATCACCAAACCCTCACCTAGGCCTGTCGTCTTTCCCTTTCAAGTATGACCCCATTTATGCCTCATAAAACCCGAGTTTTTGATACTCGCAGAGGTACGGTCAGCCTTCATGGGGAGTATAAGAGCCATCGGCATTTTGGACATATACCGTTTGCTCATAGGTGCCATCTGGTAATTTCTTGAAGAAATATCCACCTTCCGCCGGTTCGAAAATTGCTTCGGAAGAAACAGGTTCTGGTGCGGTTTGAGTGATTTCTTCAACGGGTTCTGCTGGAGTTTGCGCTACTGGAACTTCAACTGCTTCAGGGGGACCTGCGCTTGGTGGTCCACCGGTTGGGCCTGCGCTTGGAGGGGCGCCAGTTGGGCCTGCTGCAACACGTGCTCCAGTTAGAGATGCCAAGACTTTGTCTTCAGTTGACTCATCTCCATTTTCGAGAATACTTTTGACATGGGCTCCGTGCTTTTGAGCCCCGATAAAGGCAAAGGCTGACAGTGAAAGGCAAATAATTCCGAAGATTCCACCGATCACTTGATTCGGCCACATTTTACCTTTTACGGACATGTCATTGCTCGAAGTTTTGTCGACCTCCCCGCTTGTCTCATTGAAGTATTGAATAATCACGCAATATTGACCTGGGTCGACGGAAAATTTGAACGTATATTCTTCATCTTCGATCAATGTATCAACTGACTGATATTGATATGCATGATTGGTTCCAAGTTTTGCTTCTTCGGTAAAGACGCCGAGATTTTGTTGGCAATTGTTTTGCTTGATTACGTATGCGTCAAGGCGTATCTCCGAATGAGTCGGCGGAGAGGAGATCAAAACTTCCAGGTGGAGGGGGGCGTCAAACAAATCGTCACCGGGCAAAGAAGGGCCCCAAACGAATCCGATATCTTTCTCCACTGAATGGGTGAAGTCGTCATAACCAGCACTGAAAGGCATTGGGAAAAGGGCAAATGTGAACATCAGAACGGCGATACCGAGCCATAAAAAAACATTCCAGCGCGATTTTTTTAATTCCTCTTTCCGCTGGTCCAAAGTGAGGATTTCTTCAATTTCCTCTTGGTCGGCATCGGTAGTGATTTTTTCACTAGCAGTCACTGCCTCTTCATCGGTCATATTTACTCCGATTTCGTGCGAGCACTTGAAAGGCGCGACTGAATCTCGTCAAGTATGGAGGAGAATGGCGTGAAGAGTGCAGAAGCGTCATCGAATGGTGTTGACCTTCGTATTGCTATACTCTCAAGAGGCCCACGCCTCTACAGCACCCGTCGATTGGTCGAAGAGGCCAGAAAACGTGGATTAGACCCTTATGTTGCAGACCCCATGAAGTTTTCATTATTCGTTGCTGATGGCGTGATTGATATTTTACACAACGGTGAGTTATTCGATTTTGATGCTGTAATTCCTCGCATCGGCCATTCGATTACGAAGCACGGGGTTGCTGTACTCCGCCATCTCGAACAACTCGGAATCTGGACTGCGAATACCGGAACTGGTATTCTTCAAAGTCGAGATAAACTCCATGCTACGCAAATCCTCGCACGGAACAGAATCCCAGTTCCTCGCACCACCTATGTTCGAGACATCATTGATGTTGAAACTGCGGTTGATTTTGTAGGTGGCCTTCCAGTTGTCATCAAAGTCACCCAAGGCACGCAAGGACAGGGTGTGTTTTTGCGCCACACAATTCGTGAAGCGCGTAATCTGGTCCAAGGACTGTTACTCACTGGTCGCTCAATCTTAATTCAAGAATATATTGCTGAATCCCATGGTACAGATGTTCGAGCACTCGTGGTTGGCGACCGAGTCGTTGCGAGTATGCGCCGTCGCGCCCGTGGAAGAGAATTCAGGAGTAATTATCATCTGAATGGAACGGTTGAAAGCGTGGATCTGCCGAAAGAATTTGAAGAGGCTGCGTGCCGAGCAGCACGGGTCCTTGGGCTGCATATTGCTGGAGTTGATTTACTTGAATCAAGAAATGGCCCGTTGGTCCTCGAAGTGAATTCGTCCCCTGGACTGGAAGGTATTGAGAAAGCGAGTGGCGTCAATGTTGCTGGAGAAATCATTGATTACGTCACAAGTGAAACTGCTTTTGCAGAAGTCGACCTCGACCAGTTACTCCGAACTGTTCCTGGTGCTGGAGTTCTCTCACTTCAAATTCGGAACCATCCGAAATTCGTCGGCCAAACGCTTGCAAGTGTTTTCAAATCGAATTCCGAAATCCCTGTTTTTGCTCTTTCCCGCGATAACAGTTTATTGTGGAATCCATCAAACGAACTTCAATTGCGGTATGAGGATGTGCTCATTTGTTACGGTGAACTCACTGAACTGAGAACCTCTCTTCGCCAAGCAATGCTCGAAGCACCACTGAAAGACTTCAACGAATCTTCAGCTGAAGGGACAAATGCTTGATGCTCGGCTTTCGGCCAGAGGTCGTGTTCTCGATTCCTGTTTCAGAGGAACGCGCGGTGGTTTGATATGGGAGTCCGTATTCTTCTCTTCTGCTCTACGGAGCACGGGATGCACGCCCGCCCTAGGCGGGAGGCGGTGAACGCCAATGAACACACGGAGAGGAGAGGAGCGAAATCGCAAGGCTTTGAGGCCGAGCCAACTACGGCTCAATGATGCCTCAGTTGTGCTTCCGCCACGACTCATTCACATGCAAAATCTGCCCTGGCTCGCCTGTTATATGCAGACATTGAAGGCTGAGAATAAATCATTGAATACTCAAAAATCCTATGCCAGTGGATTACGAGCATTAATTGAAACAACTCTTCCCGGAGAAAACGTTCTGAGTGAAGCGGAATACCAAGCAACAACGGTGTATGAGTTGGCTGAACGAATGGAACCCCTCAGTGGGCGAATGGATCGATGGACACATGGATTATCGGACTTGCGCCCTACGACGTACAATGCACGCCTCGCTGCAGCCCGTCACCTGCTCAAATGGCTTGGACATCGCTGGCCTGACCATTTGGTTCGGGCACGAACTGGAAAACGGCTCCCTCGTACTTTGAATCGAAGAGAGATGTCCATGGTGCTCGATGCCTCTGCAAAAAGTGAGAATCCCGTTGCATCGATTGTTGTTACCATGATGTTGGACACTGGCTTACGAGTCAGTGAAGTATGCAATCTCGATAGAAACGACATCGACCTCGAAGATGGATCAGCTCGAGTCTATGGAGGCAAAGGTGACAAAGACCGATTAGTACTCTTTACTCGAAGAACGCTTGAAAGAATTCATGCTTGGATTCCGATTCGGGATGCTCGAGTTCGCGATGATGATTTTGCATTTCTCTTGAATTCTGCAGGTCGTCGCCTACAACCAAGAGGCGTTCAACGATTGATGGATACACTCGCTGTGGAAGCAAGTCTCCCCAAGGGGAAATTAACACCGCATGTGTTACGACATAATTTCGCAACAGGTTTGTTGGAACGAGGTGCTGATTTAGTGACCATTCAACGGCTCCTCGGCCATTCAAGTATTGCAACAACTCGTGTTTACCTTGAAATTTCTGACCAAACATTACGTGAAGTCTACCATCGAGCTCAGGCAACTCGTGAAACGCTCGAGGCGGCTGCTGCTGCAAGCATAAGTGAAGAAGAGGAACTCATCGAGACTACGCCGTCGACCAGTTCGGTCGGTATTGAGTGAATCAGTTGCGCTTTTGTTTTCGCTTTTTGATCGTGGTTGGGCCCGTCCATTCGCGATGTGGTTTGATTTCTTGACCGCTGTGACCTTCAATTGGACAAAATTTACCTGAACGGCATCTCGAACATTTTTCTTTCGACGGCATCTCGACGGTCTTTCTCAACCGACCGTATTTCCGCCGAGGCATGAAATGTTGTGTGCCAAGGCGGTATTCAATGCTAGCGCTTTCTTTCGTGAAAGTGCTTCACTTTTTATTGAACCAGGGCATATCGGTCACTTTACGAGGCACACGGAGCGTAGAGCCTTTCCTTCCATCCGATGATTTGGATGATTTGACTGTATGCTTGACCTTCGAGGCTGTTGCCTTCTTGGCTTCAGTGGCTTTCTTTGAGACCTTCTTTGCAGCGGCTTTGGTTTTCGATGCAGCCGCCTTTGTAACAGACTTGGTAGCAACCGTTGCTTTCTTTGCAGCCGTCTTGGCTTTTGAAGCAGTCTTTTTAGCCGCAGAAGAAGATTTCTTCGCAGTCGATTTGGTCACTGCCTTTGCCTTTGTAGCGGCTTTCTTTGCTGACCCTGAGGCTTTACCTGCGGCCTTTGCAGCTGCACTTACTTTCTTTGCAACCACTGCACTAAGGCCTGCATCTTGGAGTTTTTGAGAACCTGCTGAAGCAACCTTTGCGACTGAGTCAATCTTTGCACTGACTAATTTTTTTGCTGTCGCTGCTCCAATTCCAGGAAGTGCTGTTAACGCGTCGATTTTTGAATTACTCTTTACTGCCATTGGCTCACTAATCACTCCATGGTGGGCGCGACTCATCAATTCTTCTCTTCTCCAGTTTGTCATAAGGCGTCGAATTGATGATGTGTGAAGGGGCCGGAGGAGCATGAGCAACCGCGGGTATGATGGGAGTGCGCTCGTAGTCTATGCTCAAGTTGGTCAAGCAAAAGCCAATCATCGAGTTGAAAATGATACTGGCTTTTTGAGGCCGAAATCATTTGCACTACCAAGTAAAGTGGTTTACCTCGGGGATGTTGCCACACATGCTTTGGCCTATCTCGAACACCCAGAAACGCCTCACTTCTCCGAACCTCCGCAATTCAATGAACAGAAATGGAAATTTGAAACACAAAGCGGGGGCTTGGGCTTGACAATCTCATCGGTCTCATATTGGGGCTTTGGGTTATTCAATTCAGGATACCTCAATCGAATTGTTCTCAAAGGTTCGCCACAATCGTATGCACGATTACTGTTTGACCTTTCTGCATCTCTTGGGCATCGCCCGTGGGAGTTTTTTCACACCTCGGCTGCACGGAAGTTTCTCACCAAAGAAGACGGTGGCGTTTCCCTTGAATCGAATGAAGATGCTTGGAAAAAGGCCTTTGAAACTGCTCGCGCTGTGTTCGATGAACAAATATTCATGGTTGAAGAACAAGGTAAAGCCGTACAGAAGCGAATGAAAAAGAGGCCTGACTCGGAACACTGGAATGCGAAGCAAGCAGAGATGGCTATCGAGCATGCCGACTATGACCTGGAAGTGGCACGTGGGGCTCTAGCAGACGGTAATGCCCCTGGATTCGAACGCGCAGTGGCAAGAGCGGAGGCATACTTCATCGAAGCAGACCCCGATGGAGTGAGTTCGTATTCAGCGAGAGATATGTATGAAATCCCTCAAGGGCAGATTCTTGACCTCGAAACAACAGAAGCAGAGATTTCATTTGTGGATTTAACATCAAATGAGGAAGAAGAGTAGTTTTCGTCGCCGCGTCGCGTTGATAAAGGGGTGGCAACTCGCAGAGAATGGTTCACATGGCTTCAAAGAAGAAATCCGACGGCAGCGGTATTCAACAGGCTGCAGGTCTTATTCGATATTTCGACGAAGAATCAGAAGATGCTTGGAAGATTACTCCGTTCCAAGTTTATGCTGCCTGTATCGGCATTGGAACATTTTTCTACCTTGTAAATCAAGGCGTCATCTCGTGGGTTCTTGGCCTGTTTTGAAACTCTGTTTCAAAGAGGTTGAATCATAATGATTCGGTTTTCTTTTTGTGCCATGCACTGTGCAACTTTCATTGCAGTGCGCATATCAGTCGTGCCGCCAATCACTTTCTCGCCTTCAGCATCATGCAGAATGAGTTTATGTGTGAGGTTGTAAAGAACGCCTTCTTCAATACGTTCGAAAACCCAATGTTCGTTTTCAATTCGAACCATTGCAGGAATTTCAACGAGTGGCCCCATTTGGGAGCCGATTGTTTGAGTTCGAGTTTTCAAACCTTGGAGATCTCTAACTGGGCTCCAATTCCTTCGACGAATCGGTGCGTGAATTCTTTTGTTTTTGGCAATGCCTTCTCTAAATGCTCTACTCATGAGGGTCCCATCCCTTGAAGTCGCTTGACTTCATTTCGAAGCGGATTCCATCTCTTAATAAGAACCGCGACGCGTTCGAAGGAGAAAACTGCGTTTTGTTCGAATGGAGAGATGACTCAATGCTTTGAAAGGAGATGAAAGTGCTGGAACAGGGAATGGCTCAATCGGTGGCTTCATCAAATGCGAACGATTCGACAAATCGGAGACGGACAAGATGAGCGACATTCCAGAAGGACAATACTACACAAAAGAGCATGAATGGTTGCGCGTCGACGGAAACGAAATTATTATCGGAATTACTGACTATGCTCAGCATGCCCTTACCGATATCGTCTACATTGAACTCCCCGGTGAAGGAGAAGTCCTTACTGACATGGAAGAATTTGCAATCGTTGAATCTGTAAAGTCTGCCTCCCCGATTTTTGCTCCATTCGCTGGAAAGATTACAGCCGTGAATGATGCACTTGATGACGCCCCAGAACTCATGAATACCGACCCATATGGAGAGGGTTGGATTGTTCGAATGACCTTAGACGACCCTGAAGCAGTTTCAGTGTTGATGGATGCTGCTGGTTACAAAGCAGAGATTGGCGAGTGAAGAGTGTGACTGAGCACAAATGGAGCCTCTATGTAGATGGCTCCTGTCTTGGTAACCAGAACGTTGATGAAAATACTCCTGCTGCTTGGTCAGTTGTTGTCGTAATTGGAGACACTGGCTTAGGAAAAAGAAGTGGTGATCTTCATGAAGAGTTTGCAGATGTTGTTGTGACTCAACACGGTGCAGAGCACTTCATTGGTGCTGAAGTTGGCTCAAACAACACTGCTGAGTTGTCAGCATTTGCAGGAGCGCTCCGATGGCTCTTAGTCGAAGGAGGAAATGATTCAGCAGTCATTCGCGCTGATTCTCAGTATGCCGGTAACCTCGCTTGCGGTGCATGGAAAGCAAAAGCAAACCGTGAATTGGTGGCTCATGTTCAGTCTCTATGGGATGCAGTTTCAGAACTTCGAAATATTTCTTGGGAGCATGTCAAAGCTCATCGTGGCTATCGTTGGAATGAACGAGCAGATCATCTGGCACTTCGGAAAGCGCAAGGAGAGCAGCCTGTACCACTGTCTTTTTGGAAACCTGGTCAGCGTTAATCTTCAGTAAGGCGTTCTTGGAGCCATGCTCTAAATGAAGTCGAAAGGTCATTACGACGTAAGGCATGGTCAACCTGCGCTTGAAGCCAAGGCAAGGGTTTACCTGAATCATACCATTGGAAATTGGTAAGTTCAACACCGACAAGGCCGTCGTTTTTCATCCAATGTTGTTGAATGGCAATCGATTGGAGTTCCCCATAGTTTTCAACATCATAGTGTTGCAGCAAACTTTTGGCATCGGAAGTGAACAAATAACGTCCACAGAGTACAAGATTTGACGGAGCATCTTCTGGAACTGGCTTCTCGCAAATTTCAAGGATTCGCGCCCCTTCTTGGCGAACGACGCCATAATTAGAAACTTCATCGGGGTGAACTGCCAGCAAGCCAACGCATGGAAGACCGTGCTTTTCAAAACTTTCAACTAATTTCTTACTCGCTTTTGACGGTGAAAAGGCATTTGGCGAAGTGTGTTGGTCAAGTAAAATATTGTCGCCGAGTAAGACCAAAAAAGGCCCATCGATTCCATCCAGAGCACATTCAATAGCATTCCCTAAACCAAGTGGTTCATGTTGAATATGGACAAAGACCTCCACATCAGCGAACGGTGAAAGAAGTTGAGGGTCAAGGTCAGGGCGTTTCTCTTGAAGCCACGCATGGTCTCCGAGTAACGCCTTCATATCTTTTCTCGGAGAGGAAATTATGTGGAGTCGTCGTGCTCCAGCAGCGACTGCTTCACGTGCCAGATGGACAAGGGCCGGTATATCGAC
>TARA_B110000444_G_scaffold51154_1_pt1 | contig 11622 bp, 11 predicted proteins | sample TARA_B110000444 | Tara Oceans TARA_B110000444 (sample SAMEA4398370) | marine metagenome | biome: Polar Biome; feature: [SRF] surface water layer (ENVO:00010504); material: water (ENVO:00002006), including particulate matter (ENVO:01000060) such as... | depth 5 m | reverse complement strand
AAATCTTCCTTTCTCAATACTGATGATCCCATTCCTTTATTAGACATAGTTTGATTTCCTAAAAAAAATAAATATAAACTTTTATATTTTAGAGCTTATAATAGTTATGATGCATTATATATATAATAAAGATTAATATTTGGAGAGAAAATGGATTTAGGACTAAACAATAAAATAGCTATTGTAACAGCTGCCAGTCAAGGTCTAGGAAAAGCCTCTGCTATTTCTTTAGCAAACGAAGGGGTAAAATTAATTATTTGTTCTAGAGATAAAAATAAAATTAACAAAGCTGAAAAAGATATAAAAGAATTGACTGGAGCAGAGATTACTTCATTTCAGACTGATTTAAATTCTCCAAAAGATATAGATATTATGATCAAAAAAATTATGGAAAAATTTGGTAGGGTTGATATTTTAGTTAATAATACTGGCGGTCCTAAAGCAGGGTTTTTTGACGATTTAAAAGATGAAGACTGGGTTTCTACTTTTGAGAATACTTTCTTGTCTGTTATCAGAATGACAAGAGCAGTTCTTCCGTCTATGAAAAGAAATAAATGGGGAAGGATAGTAAATATTAGTTCAGTCTCCGCAAAACAACCTATCGATAATTTAATCCTATCAAATGGTATTCGAATGTCAGTTCATGGGTGGGCTAAAACTCTGTCCAATGAGTTAGCTTCAGATAATATTTTGATAAATAATGTTTGCCCTGGATTTACTAAGACTGAAAGAGTTGATGGTCTAGTTGCTAATCAAGCTAAAGAGCTAGATATGGCTGAGGATAAAATTATAGAGTCTATAGCGAATAATATTCCCGCTAAACGTGTTGGCAAACCTGAAGAATTAGCGTCTTTAGTGGCTTTTTTATCTTCTGAAAGATCAAGTTATATAACGGGTCAATCAATTGCAGTAGATGGTGGTGTTTCTAGTTTGCCAATATAAATTATGCCTCTGTTAAACCTAAACCTAATCCCCCATCAACATCAAGAATTGAGCCGGTAGTCCACTCAGAGCATATAAGAAATTCTACGGCTTCAGCTATTTCCTCAACAGTTCCAATTCTTCCTAATGCATGGATAGACGACATTTCATCTAATCTTTTTTTGGCAGCTTCATCATCAAAAATACCTGCCCTCTGGTTTATTTCAGTGAAAACTCCACCTGGTACAACGCAATTAACTCTTATTTTTTCATTTCCTAATTCTGCAGCTAAAACTCTTGTTAGAGTCTCAAGAGCTCCTTTTGTCGCTGCATAAGGTGATGCACCAGGGAAAGCTCTCCTGTTATGAACTGAACCAATAAAAATATTTGCGCCCTCAGTCTTAGCTAAATACTTTTTAGACTCTCCCAACAACATCATTCCAGATATTACATTGGTATTAAAAATATCAAGGAGTTGGTTTTGATCTAATTTATCAATTGGCCCTCTATACATATTTCCAGCATTATTAATAAGGGCATTAATTTTTCCGCCATGTTCAAGACTAGCCTCAATAAGCCTTTCTCTATCTTTAGATTTTGTGACATCGACAACAATTGCAGAAACATTTGAACCCAAACTTTTCTGGGCTTCTCTGACCTTGATCTCCCTTCTTCCGCATATAGTAACCTTAGCTCCTTGTGAGCTAAATCTTTTTGCCATCCCGTATCCTAAGCCTGAACAACCTCCGGTAATAATTATCGACATATCATTTGTTTTAAGCATTACTTTCTCCAGAGACCCATTCTACAGATTTTTTAATAATATTTACCATTTCAGGCTTAAGAAGTGATTTTGAATCATGCCCAAGAGCATTATAAACAACCTTTCCGTTTTCATAATTATAAGTCCACCCAACAATATGCTCTTCATTGGTTTTCCTTGTTTTTGCCAATAGAAAGGGTTTGGATTCTGGCTCTAAGTATAAATTATGATAGACTTCATCCTCTATCTCAAATGAATTTAAATTATCATTTAAAAAATGGTTTTCTATTGGACTTACCTTTACAATATCTTGAGGTGGATGAAATGATTCGTCCCAAACCCATTTTCCACCTAATAATTTTGACCAATCATCCCAATCATCAAAACAAATTGCTGACGTGTGAAACGCGACCATAGAACCTCCATTTCTAATATAAGAATCAAGAGTATTCCTTGAATTCTTTGATAAGCTAAATTGCCACTCATCAAGGTAAGGGATATATTTTTCATGATTTAGCATTTTCCAACGCAAAGCATTGAATGTTATTAGATCAAAATTATTAATATTTTTAATACCTTCTTCAACATCAGACGTTATTTCAGATTCATACCCCAGGGTATCTAATATCTCTGATAAGGTGTCAGAAGTTTCTGAAAATGGATGAAAAATTCCACCTGATATTATTAGATTTTTTTTCATTATTCCCTTGGTAGTTGAGCAATTACACTACTGCTTACGCCGCCATCAACAACTAGATTATGTCCATTAATATAAGATGCATCTTCGGAGTCTAAAAAGATAACTGCATTAGCTATATCATCTGCCTCTCCTAACCTACCTGTTGGCACAGCCCCACCTCTTAAAGCCCTAACCTTATTATCCGCATAAATTGGTTTAGACATACCCGCATCTATAAAGCCTGGTGAAATACAATTTACTCGTATTCCAAACTTACCCCATTCAATAGCCATTTGTTGTGTCATTGATATGATACCTGCTTTTGAAGCTGGGTAAGCTCCTATACCTATACCTGGATTTATTCCATTTATTGATGACATATTAATGATAGAGCCATTTCCTCTTTTTATCATATCTGTTATTAAAATTCTGGTAGTTACAAATGATCCCAAAAGATTAATATTTAAACTTTTGCTATAATCACTTATTGAATGCTCCTCAAGAGGACCAAATAGAACTATCCCTACATTATTTACAAGTAAATCTGGAGTTTTACCAAATTCTTTAAATGCCTCAATAATTGACTCCTCTTGAGTAACGTCTCCACAAAGAGGTGTGGCATTTTTAATTTTCTTGGACGCTTCAACAACATTGTCTTTATCTAGGTCTAACATACCTACTTGGTAGTTATTTTGGCTTAATTTTTTTGAAATGGCTTCGCCAATTCCAGCACCGGCACCTGTAACTATTGCAGTTTTCATTATTTTTCTCCGAAAATTATTGGATATGACCCCCAGTTTGGTCTTTCTGTATTAATATCAACCTTAGGTTTAATTTTAGGGTCTGGAGTACCTTTTTCGCCTAAAATTTTCTTAACTAATAAAGTAACTATACCATATTGGTGAGTATTGGGATTAGTACTTTCATTGGAAACAACTCCTCCATCCAGGTCCCTACCAAAACACATATGAAGTCCTATTCCAAAAGTTAGCCCCCAAAGAAATTGATTTTTAGGTATAGTTCTATGAGGATTAAAAATGTCAGAGTCATCCCCAAAAATTTTCTTGTCTTGATTTGCTTTATGAAGATCCATAATTATTAAATCGCCCTTATTCAACTTTAAATTATTTTCTAATTTTACAGGACACTCAGATTTTCTCCAAGCAACAGGACTGGCGGGGTGAAGTCTCATACTTTCATGAACGCATCTTTGAAGAAAAAGGTCATCATTCTTAATTCTTTCAAACTCATCTGGATAATTTTCTCCCCATGTAAAAATTTCATGTAACGCATGTGTCATTGAGTTTGCAGTACTATGAGATCCTGCCTGTAAATAAAATGCTATTTCTCTTTTTATCAAATCTTTGTTCAGATTTATTTTATCTTCATTTCTTAGGAGAATTGTAAGAACATCTCTGGGCAATTCCTTTTCAGATATTTCATTATTTCTAAACTTTTTAATTAACTTTTCTCTTCTTTTTTTAGAAGGGGAAAGAAATTTTTTTTCAAACTTCTCTAAAGCAATTAATACTTCATTATTTACCTCTTCATGAGGTCTTTTTGAATGAACTAAAGTTGCACCTTGGCTAAATATTTTTACTAATGACAAAAGGTCTTCGGTTTCTTTGGGTGTTTTTTTTGGCCTATCAATTCCTGCAAAATCTGCGGTTAAGTTCATTGTTATTCTATAACCAAAATCTAAAAGATCTGCTTTTCCATTCTCTAGAAAGGGTTTGATAGTCTCATTTAAAGTTTTCGGAAATAGTTCACGTTCGTAATATTTAAAAAAATCTCTTTGAAATATTTTATGCTCTAATTTCCTTCTTTTCCTATGCTCGTCTCCATGAAGTGTTAAAAGAACTCCATCCATAATAACTTTACCTTTATCATAAAGAGCTTGTTTAAGATTTCTATTAACTAACGCAGACTTAATAGTATTGTATTCAGAAGTCTCTATTTTACTCACTTTAAATCTTCCTCGACATTAAAAGTGATTGGATAATAACCCCAATTTGGTCTTTTAGTTTTTTCATCCATCTTTGGTTGATCGTTATTATCTGGTAAAGCACTGCATGCGATTAGTTTTCTCATTATCATGGTTACAGTTCCATAATGATGATTGGTTGGGTCAGTATCAGGTTTTGAATTAACACCTGCTGCTAAATTTCTTCCAATACATGAATGCATACCTAATCCAAAAGATAGGCCATATAGATTTTGACCATTAGGAGTTTCACGGTCTGGATTAAATATATCAGCATCTTTTCCGAATACTTTTTTATCACGATTTGAATTGTATAAATCTATTATTACATCATCACCTGTATTAGCTTTTTTGTCACCTGGAAGCTGAACAGGGCAAACAGACTTTCTCAAAGCCACAGGACTTGATGGGTGTAATCTAGTGCTCTCTAAGAAACATTTTTGAACAAATATTGGATTATTTATAATATCATCCTTTCGTGTAGGATTAATTTTTAACCAAGAATGAATTTCATGGAAAACATGCACTAAAGAATGAATTGAAGTTTGCGCTCCAGCAAGAAGATAGAACGCTATCTCTCTTTTTAAAACGTCATAAGGCATATTTAATTGATCTTCATTTATTAATAAAACTGTAAGAATATCATTAGGAAGATCTTCTTTTGATTCTTGATTTATAATTATTCTTCGTCTTTCAATAGAGGGAGTGAGAAAATTTTTATCAAATTCTTTTAATGCTTCCCTGACTTCGCTTTTTACTTCTTCATGATCTCTAGTTGAGTGATGTAGGGTTGCGCCTGAAGCAAATATTTTAAGTAACCTTAGAAGTGTTTCTGTTTCATCTTTAGATTTATTTGGTCTATCTATTCCAGAAAAATCAGCAGTAAGATTCAGAAGAACTCTAAATCCAAAATCTACAAGATCCATTTTTCCAGAGGCTTTATAGGGTTCTAATGTTTCATTTATTGTTTTAGGGAATATAATATTTTCATATTTTTGAAATACATCCCTAGTAAAAATTTTGTTTTCAAGTTTTCTTCTTTTTTTATGCTCATCACCATGGAGGCATACTAAAACTTTATCCATGATAACTTCACCATCATCGTATAACGATTGCTTTAAATCTTTAATTCTTAAAGCTTGGGTAGCATCACTATAATCTGTAAATATATGTTCAGCCATTTTAGTTATCTATTTTGGCAACTTTCTGAGTTAAAATTTGATTTGAATAGGGTGAAAGTCTCCAGCCTTGTGGGGTAGTAATTTCTTTTTTATCCCTACTCTGGTCTACTTCATTTCCATTAAGAAAAATATGAGATAATTTAGATTTATCACCTAAAATAGTAATATCTTCTAAAGGATTTCCATCTACAATAAGAATATCTGCGAGCATATTTTTTTCAATAGTTCCAACTTTGCCTTCCATTTTAATTGATTTAGAAGCATTTTTTGTTGCACAAACTATTGAATCCATATTACTCATTCCAATATCCTTAACAAACACCTCAAGCTCTCTATAATGCCATTCTCCATAAGGCGTCATTGAAAAACCACTCTCTGTACCACATAGTAAAGGTACACCAGCCTCATGAATTCCTTTTAGAATTTCACAATTTTCCTCTATTTCCCGTCTAAATATTTCTCTATAATCTTCTGAAGCCCCAATAGATTCTCCAAAATCTGCAAGATTTGCTTGAAATGTAAACGTTGGGACTATTGGTGTTTTGTATTCACAAACCATATCAATAGCTTCTTCATCCATATACGTAGCATGCAAGATCATATCCATACCGGCTTTAATACTATCTTTAACACCTTTGGCGTTTCTAACATGCCCAACTACAGGGGTGCCTAAATCATGAGCTAAGTCACAAACAAGTTTCAACTCTTCAAAGGACCATACTGAAATTTCACCAGCTTCACGTTGATTAGGAATTAATCCTGTTACGTGTATTTTAATCCAATCAGCTCCGTTTTTAATCTGTCTTCTAACTTCAGTTACAATTTCGTCTTTATTTTGAACAATTTTTGCGTATCCTCTTAAACCTTCATCAGGGATTAATCTACCAGCTGTACCTCCAACAGAGGTTAATAAGGCATTGCCCCCAACAGACATTCTTGGGCCCTCAATATAACCGCTATTAATTGCGTCTCTTAGATCAATACCAATTTGATGGAGACTATCGGGATCGCAAAAGCTAGTAACTCCTGCTAAGAGAACTTTATGAGCATTATGCCCAGCTATAATAGCCGATAAAGCTTCTCTTCTATGAAAAAAAAGTTCATCATTTGATGTTGGTTCATCGAAAGTTATATGACAATGAGCATCAATCAAGCCTGGCATAACAGTTTTACCAAGAGCATCAATCTTTTTTATTTCATTATCACCTGAATATTTTTTTGCATCTTTTCCTATTGCAGAAATTACGCCTTTTTCCATAAGAATAGTATCAACATATTCTTTCGAACCTGTTCCATCAATGATTGTACCATTTTCGATAAGGATTTTTTCATTCATATTAACACCTCAGGCTTTTATAATGACTAAATTAGTTTATATTCACAATCTAAATATTAACTTGTAGCAGATATTTATTATAAAATAATAGCTAAAGGAACAAGATATGTCATCAAAATCATCTATTCAATCAATTGGTTTGTTAAGAGCCCTTTTATTCTTGGTAATTATCATTTTTGGTTTTTGGCTTTTGAATGAGAGAAATTTGCTATCAGTTATTTTAGAAGGCGATAAAAGTCATATTTCAAAAGTTATTGGATTGCTCTGGCTTTTAACAAGTTCTTATTGGCTTTTTTTGTCAAAAAATATCTCAAATGAAAAGGACTCTTTTGATAATTTAAATTTCGATAATAAAAATCTTTTGGTTGCAAGATTTTTTAACGGATTAAGGGCTGGCGAAAATAAAGATGTTCTTTTAAGGGCGCTTGAGTCCGATCTAGAAAAGAAATTAAGTTATGGATTAATAGCTGCTGAAATTTCATTAAAATTAGGTCTTTTGGGAACGATAATTGGTTTTATATTAATGCTTCAGCCTATAGCAAGCTTGGATGATACAAGCGCTGATAATTTAAAAATTGCTCTGTCCTCAATGAGTTCAGGAATGGCCGTTGCCTTATACACAACATTATCAGGTTTGATTGTAAATACTTTGTTACGTGTTCAATTTCATTTTAGCTCAACATCAATCATAACTTTTTTAAATGATCTTGCCTTTTATACGGATAACAAAATTGAGTAAAAAAATATTATTTCATGAAGACGCTACGGGCGATGCATTTACTGACTTATTATTTAATGCATTGCTTGGTTTTGCATTTATGTTTTTTATATCTTTTGCTTTAATACAAAATCCTCAAGATGGAGGCAACATAGAATCTAAAGCAGAGTTTATAATTTCTGCAGAATGGGAAGACCATCATCCTGATGATATAGATCTTGTTGTTGAAGACCCAATGGGTAATATTGTCTATTTTCAAAAACAACAAGCTGGATTAATGCATTTGGACCGTGATGATAGAGGCACGCTTGCTGACCGTCTTGTAATTGATGGTGTAGAAGTTGAAAATCCAGCTAATCAAGAGGTGGTTACAATTAGAGGTTATATGGCTGGAGAATATGTAGTTAATTTATTATATTATAAATCAAATTTTGTAACACCACTAAAGGTAAAATTAAAAGTTGAAAAGATTAATCCAAAATTAGAAGTTATTTTTTTTAGTGATTATTACTTAAAAAAGACTGGAGAGGAGATAACTGCTGTAAGGTTTATGCTAGACAATATAGGAAATGTTATTGATTTAAATCAATTACAAAAGCCTATTATATCTGGGGGTATTAAATAGTGATCTTTAACTCTTTAATGATAGGTATAAGTTATGCTGTTTTATTTTCACTTTTATTAAGTTTGAATTTTTTTACTAAATTTTCAATTAAAGTAAAATTATTTTTTACATTACTATCACTTTTATTTTTTATTACTTCATACTCATCTGTCCGTGAGATGCAGGGTAGACCTTATAAGGATAACAACCTTATAAATGACGACCGACCCTATAAAATTCTTTGGCACGGAGTTAATGAGCCTGATAAACTAAAAGGTATTGAAGGTAAGATATATATATTGCTTCAATCAATTGATAGGAATGGAATTATTAAAGATGAGCCTCGTCTAGTACAAGTCTCCTTTGATCCTTTGCTGTATGAAAAAATGGAGCAGATTGAAAAAATTACTAAAAATGGTACTCCAATAGCCGTAAGATTTACAAATTTAAATATTGAAAATTTTGATAATAACCTTCCTTCTGAATTATCAGGTGATATCGATAGATATAATTCTCTCTCTGGAGATATCGATATCAAATTTGAAGAAATTAAAGGAACATCCTTACCCAAGAAATAATTAATTCTGTTTTTGTGTTTCTCGAGCTTTTGTTGCTGTCGCTATAATGTAGGAATGTATTTGATCAGTCTCTTTCTTGTTTATGAGGCTTGAAAAATTAGCCATTCCATTCTGCTCCAATAGTCCTTCTAAAACAATTTCATTAAACATTTCATGTTTTTCTTTAGTAAGGTATCTAAGGTCGACAATTGATTTCCCTCTTACTCCAGCCCCATGGCATGCCCCACAATAATTTGAATATAATTTTTCTCCCATTAAAATATCTTCAGTGCTAGCATTTAAAAAAGGTTGTTCTGGAATTGATGTATTTTTTCTCTCCAATACAGGTAATTTTGATTTGCCATTTATTTTAAAGGACAAAAGCCTTCCATTATTTCCATATAATACTGCTGCTATTTCTTTGTCTGCACCAAAGTTATCGCCTACAGAATTTCCTGCTCCACCATCACCTGCAAGTATTGCTAAATACTGCTCACCATCAACCTCATAAGTAATTGGCGGTGCTATCATTCCTGTTTGCACCTCTTTACTCCACAAAATTGTTCCGTTCTCTGAGTCATAGGCAACTAATCTTCCTGATGAATTACCTTGAAATGTGATACCGCTTGCTGTTGATAAAGTTCCCCCATTCCAAAAATGATTATGAGGAACAGACCATTTAGTTTCCCCTGTAATAGGGTTAAAAGCCTTAATCGCTCCTGTAACAGGGGGTATTCCAGACATTTTTGCAGCTGCATCATTAACATAAAAATCAGTACCAGTATTAAAGGTTCCTGGTTTCATTTTATAATAACCTTTTAAGGGTACAAAAACTGCCGCTACTTCATGAGTGGGAATATAAACTAAACCCAAAGTTGGATCATAAGACATAGCTTGCCAATTATGCCCTCCATAACTACCGGGTAAAACCCACTCAGGTTTTTTTATATAATCTTTATCTTGATTTATTACTGGTCTTCCTGTCTCCATATCAATATGAGTAGCCCAGTTTGTTGGAACATAATTATGAGCCCTTAAAAGCTCTCCACTTTGTCTATCAATTACATAAAAGAAACCATTCTTGGGAGCTTGCATTAAAACTTTTCTATCTTTCCCATCAATATTCATCTCTGCTAACATAATATCTTGAGTTGCAGTAAAGTCCCATTTATCCTCAGGAGTAGTTTGATAGTACCAATTCATAACACCTGTATTTGCATCTAAAGCAACTATGGATGATAAATAAAGATTGTCCCCACCACCTGGTGATCTGATTTCTATATTCCAAGGCTGACCATTTCCTGTTCCTAAATAAACTTGGTCAAAATCAGGATCATAAACTATGGAATTCCAAACTGTTCCTCCTCCACCCATCAACCACCATTGACCGTTCCAAGTTTTTGAAGCCTCGTCTAGCTCTTTATGTTCGAATGGAAGTGATGGATCACCAGGTATTGTATAAAAGCGCCATATTAAATTTCCGCTGTCAGTATCATAAGCAGAGACGTAACCTCTAACTCCCCCCATATCAGCACCACCATTACCTATAAAAATTTTATCATTAGCGATTCTTGGTGCACCAGTAATTGTATAATCAAGCTCTCTATCAATTATAGTATTAATTTCCCAGACAATTTTGCCAGTTTCAGCTTTTAATTTTATTAAACGGCCGTCTAATGTTGCTAAAAAAACATTACCCTTCCAAACTGCCGCCCCTCTATTTACAACATCACAACATGCTTTTTTTGACCATATTTTTGGAACTTCTGGATCGTATGACCATAGGCTTTCACCTGTTTTAGCATTAACGGCATGAACAACACTCCAAGCACTAGTAACAAACATAATTCCATTATCAACTATAGGTGTAGCCTCTAGCCCTCTGGTCGTATCCATATCAATAGACCATTCTAGCTCTAGTTGACCTATGCTATCCTTATTAATTCTTTTTAAAGGGGAATATCTCTGTTCGTTGTAGTCTCTTCCATGAGAAAGCCAATTTTGAGGTTCTTGATCAGCATTAATAATTCTTTGTGTATCTATATTTCCTATCGACTTATTTTTAGTAATTTTTTTATTAATGATCGGAAAAGGAATATCCTTTTTTATTTCAGGTTTATTTATATTGGATGTTTGAACCATTATACTGAAAAATAAAATAGAAATTAATATTAAATTTATAACAGCGGCGCTCTTAGTTTCTAAAGTTGGATGACTCATTTTCCCCCCAAATAATTTTTCGATGCTAAAAGAAATAAAAATTGAAAGCTAGTAATTTCTTGCTAAAAAAGAAGGGTTTATAAATTTTCTTTCTTTAAACCCATAACGAATTTCATTTCCATCAATCGTATAAATGTTTCCACCCGCAGCTTTTAAGATTGCATGACCAGCAGCAATATCCCACTCACATGTCGGGGAAAATCTTGGGTATATATCGGCTTTACCAGAAGCAATTAAACAAAATTTATAAGACGATCCAAGTAAAATAGTTTCTTTAATTGATAAGTTTTTCAAAAAATTATTGGTTTCAATATTATTGTGAGATCTGCTTGTTATTGCTGTAATATTTTTTAAATCAGATGAATTTGTATTTATTTTCTTTGCGTTTTCTAGAGAACCAGAAAAATCATTATTAATTTCTAATTCATAAGCATTATTTATATCATCACAAAAAAACATTCTTTTTTTTGCTGGAGCATAAACAACACCGACACTTGCTAGTTCATTTTTAATAAGTCCAATATTAACAGTAAATTCTCCATTTTTCTTAATAAACTCCTTTGTACCGTCTAGTGGGTCAACCAAGAAAAATTCATCACTAAAGTTTGGCACTTCTCCATTAGAGTATGCTTCTTCGGAGATTATTGGAATTTCAGGGA